>Ga0255759_10000447_pt1 | contig 37318 bp, 37 predicted proteins | sample 101ome_20_FD_179959 | JGI IMG/M metagenome (GOLD analysis project Ga0255759, IMG submission 179959) | Coastal salt marsh microbial communities from the Groves Creek Marsh, Skidaway Island, Georgia - 101404AT metaG (version 2) | ecosystem: Environmental > Aquatic > Marine > Intertidal zone >... | reverse complement strand
CCTCTTTGCTCATGTTCGCCTTATAGACACGATCCCATGCTTTGTTCGCATCAACACCAAAGGCGTCGAGTGTACCAATAGCGACGACACAGATGTCGATCAGACCATCAACGATTTCTTCGGCGTCACGTGCATCAACAGCGAGCGACGTCTCGTTGGCTTCTTCATAAAGAAACCGCAGACGAAAATCTAAGAAGTCACGCAACTGATGTTGGTTATTCTTTACCCACTCGTGCACTCCGTATTTCTCATGCATCTTGTTGATGTCTTTAACCCAATTCTTACTCATAACTATTCTCCGTATTAGATGTATCCATCTTACCATTATATAAGGGAAATGTACATGCTGGATATCGACGCATATACACTTTTTCATAACCATAATACCACTGACCATCTACACAGTGTGGTATATGATAATCTTTCGCGATTGGCTTTTTCTTTCGCTTCTTTTTTCTAAAACCAAGCTTTTCTGTTAGATTATCAAGCAAGTTGCATTCTCTTTAGTTTACGTTCAATAAGTTTTTGTTTTCTTTTGGCTTGATCCATGTGAATCTTTTTAGCTCGACTTAGATAGTTTACACCATCGAGATGATCTAACTCATGTTGAAATGCTCTGCATGATAAACCATTTAAAGTTTTCGTTTGAATTAAACCTGAAGTATCATAAAAACGAACTCTGATCCATTCAGGTCTCCTAATTTTTACAAATAAGCCAGGAAAAGTCAAGCAGCCTTCTTCATGAACAGCGTATTTTTCACTATAATGAACAATTTTAGGATTGAAACAAACAAGAGGGTATGGTTGTGTGTTTAGAACAAATACGCGATGATCTAAACCTAATTGATTTGCAGCTAAACCAGCGGCGCCAGCTTTTTGCATCATCTCAATCATTTTTTCTGCTAGTTCCTCTGCATTGACTTTATTATCAAATACAAATGGCTCTAACTTTTTATTAAAAATTGGATGAGATGGAGGTACTAAATGAAGTTTATCTGTCATCTTCTAACTCAGGAGCTTCTTCAATTTTAAACTTACGTAAATAATTTACACTCTCAGATTTTGGTTGTTGATCAATATAATACTGTGCTGCCTCTTCATCTAAAAACAAACGAGGTACAGAACGAGTACGACTGAGCTTCATATCGAGTACTGGATCCCAATCTCCATCTTCGGTTAATTGTACTAAAACTTTATATGCCATGTTTCCTCCTACGCAGCGATCTGCGAGAAATTTTTGACCTTCTCGAATCGAATGTTACTGTGGAACTTATCGAAGAGTTGGTCACCTTTGTGTGAGATGACAAAGACGTTCGTGTCTTGTGTCAATTGTGTAATTAATTTCAAGAACTCATCGGTACCTGTTGTATCGAGTGAGGAGTCAAATACTTCATCCATGATCAAAAGGTTAGTCGTTACAGAGTTTCTTAGCTTGGCGACAGCGCGCCATGTGAAAAGCAATGAAAGATCAATACGCATCTTTTCACCTTCGGAGAACGAGTCGTAAGTAAATTCATCTCTGAACCTCGACTTGATCTTTTCATTAAATTGTTCATCTAACTCGAATTGTACGAAGAACTCCATCGCAGCGAGATACTTATTCATTAGTTTGTTGATGATAGGTACATACTGCTTGATGATTTTTGATTTGATACCACCATCTTTGAGTAACGACGATGCAATCTCGTATCTCTCTTTCTCTCGTAATAGTATTTCATGCTTTTCTTTGTTCTTACCAAGTGTAGCATTAAGTTCGTCGAGGTCGTCTGTCTCTTGTACTTGTGGTACTTCTTCGAGAGATTGATTAAGTTCTTTGATACCATTTTGTGTAGATGTCATCTCACTGTTGAGATTCATCATGATTTGATTGATATCGTTGATAGTATCTTGTACAGCTGAGATCTCGTTCAGCCTGAGCTCGACCTCATTGAAATGGTCGGTCATCTTATCGATACCATCTTTGATCTCAAGTTGTTTCTCTTGCTGTTCACAGATATGATCTTCTTTAAACTCTTCGTCAATAGACTGATGACATGTAGGACAATCGTCATGATCTTTAAAGAACTCGATTTGTGATTGGATATTCTGTACCTTCGAAGAGAGTTGCATCTTTAGCTCGTTCAGCTTACGTTGCTTACCTTTGATGGTATCTCTATCTTTGATACTATCGTGCAAATGTTTGACGTGATTTGCCTTACCTTCGTATTGTAATCTCAAATCATTTAATTTTGTCTCTAACTCTTCTACCTTCTTTAACTTAGCATCGCGATCTGACTTCTGCATTGACATGATCTCGTTGAGATGTTTCTTTGTTAATGAGATACGCTGCTCGAGCATGTCGATCTGATATTTGGCTTCGATCACATCATCTCTATTCTTGTTGATCTTCTCTTTGAGTAGGTTATTCATCTTCGTAAAGATTTCAATGTCGAGTAGATCTTCGATAACGTCACGTCGTTCCCACACTTTCATCTGCATAAATGGAATGAAGTTAGCAGAACCAATGACTACGATCTGTGTGAATGATTTGTGATTGAGTTTGAGTACGTTCTTCTCGAGGTATTCTTGATATTCTCGTACAGATGCATGCTGATCGACCAACTTACCATCACAGAAGATCTCGAATACATTTGGCTTGATGCCGCGACGAATCAGATACTCTTTGCCTTTCGAAGAGAATTCTATCTCAACAACACAACGCTTAGACGTGATGCTGTTGACTAGCTGTGGCTTATTGATGTTACGATATGGCTTACCGTATAGACCAAACGAGATAGCATCGAGCATGGTAGATTTACCAGCTCCGTTCTCGCCTACGATAAGGGTAGATTGTGCTCTGTTCAGATGGATCTCAGTCCACTGATTACCTGTCGACAAGAAATTTTGCCAACGTACAACTTTAAAATACAACATATATTAAGAATTCTTAAAACTTAAATCACCATAACGCGTACTGATGACTTTGATGTTTTTGCCTGTTTCATTTGCCCACCATAGGGTCCATATTAACGCTTTTACGTCGACTTGTACATGGTCACTTGGAACAATACAATAATCTGGGCATACCTTATCTGGTGGCCAAATCATAAATCCACATTTTGATGGTTGTAACCAATTTGGTAAACCTTCGTCTAGAGTCCATGTACATTGCCAGTTTCTACAAACATCTGGTCTGTCTTCATGTATAGTGCAACCTTTATCAGATAATTTATAACATGGTATAGAATCTTTGACAATAATTTTTTCACCAGTTTTTGTTTCGTCTTCAAATATTAAACGGCCGCGACAACATTCTGTGCAGTCTCCACATTCTCTCATTCAGTACTTAGCGCCTCGTGATATAAATCATAGAATAAATCATTCATTGGTTTGTTATCACTCAATTGTAAATTATCTATGTATTTCCGAATGATAGTAATGGTATCTTCTGCCTCATCTACAATATTCTCATCATCTTCGAGATCAAGATTAAAGTTATCTTCGACCACCTGCATATGTGCAGGATTGGCAGCATTCAACTTATCAATGTACAGATCGAACAAGTATGGGTTGTCTTTGTTCTTGACTACCACTTTCACATGTGAATCTTTCAACTTCTCAAAGTCTTGCTTCAATACTTCTTCACCTTGACTATCGTCATAGAAAACCTTATGAAACATAATAAACGGATTTTGAAAATAAGTCAACTCTTTTGTTTCGGTGTCGAGTATATGGAATCCACGTGGATCGTCATAGTCTGACCATGTCATCTCATATGGAGCGCCAAGATAATTGATATTGTCTTTCGTAGACTTATGATGGAAGTGACCTGAACATACCATGTCGAACTTCTGAAATGCTTTATGCGATAGTCCGTGATCGATCACTGCACCACGATACATTTCGAAGCCTTGGAACTCGAGATGACCAAGACAGATGTCAGACTTTGATTGATCGATAGCATACATCGCAACATCATAATTCTGACTATTGATCCATGGCATCATCAAGATAGATGTGTCATAAAAATTTACTTCAGTCGGTTCAGAATACACATGCATATCAAACTCACCAAGCAAGAGATCAGGTGCATTGACTCGATTGGTATTCTTAAAATAGATATCATGATTACCTACGATACAATGTAGACTCAACCCGTCGCGTGCGATAGGATCAAAAAAGTAATCGCGGCAGCGACTAAGGGTGTCAAAATTAACATACTTGCGCCTGTCGAAAATATCCCCGAGCTCGACGATATCTCTGACGCCCATTTCTCTAAGAGTGGGAAAGAAGAATTCTTCATAGAATTTTCTGTAGTATTCGTGGAATTGGATGCTGTCATTACGTACTCCGAAGTGTTGATCGGTAATCAATGCAATTTTCATTCAGTAAATTTCTCCAAGCCTTTTGGTTCGGCAGGTTTTTTCTTTTTCTGTTTGTTCTCAAATTTATCGATGATAGGTTTCATCTTCTCGTTAGCAATGTCATAGTTCTTATATGCATCGGAGCCTTCATCATCGAGGAGTTCTGCATCGACTACTAATTGTTCTAGTGATTTGTATTTGACGTATGTCTGCTTCTTCTCTTTTTCGATACGTCGTAGGAATGCATACCAAATAATTTGTGTAAAGTATGCAAATGGATTCTTGGATTTTTCTGGATTAAAGCTATGTACAGCTACCACACAATTTTCGAGTGCATCACAGATCATCTCGTCTTTGTATGTGTATCCAGAGAAGTTAGCTTTCGTAGCTAGCTTGGTGGCAATCATCATAAAACATTTGCCGATATCCTCTGGTACTCGTGGTGCTGGTTTGTTATTCTTTTCTGCCTCTGCGCAGTCAGCTTTGAATTGTTGTAATAGAGCATAGAACTCTTTGTTGTTGATATAGTTTGCCATCAGTGTACCTCATGATCACCTTTTAATTTTTCCATCATTGCAATAAGAGTTTCATTTCTTCTATTTTTTCTACCTGTCTGTGGTTCAGGTTCAGGATTTCTTTTGTAACTCATTTTACATTCAATTAATTCTTTCTCGTAAAAATCTATCAAAGATTCTACAGGATCTTTGAAGACATGCATAATACAGTCATTAGGTATTGTAACATCAAATGACTGAGTAAAGATACAATATTTTGTAAAGTACATGACAGGTGCATCAGTTTCTTCACTGATATGATAGCGCATCAACATTGCATCATCGAGTTCAATGTTGTTCTCATTTTTGATCATCATCTTGCCAAACACTTCTTCACCACTTTTGAGTTTTACTACTACGTGCATTAGTCTATTCCTATGCTGTATAGTTTGTAGTCAAACTTCTCTTCATCATATATTTTCACTCGCTCCATCAAATGTTTCAATGTAAAGTTTGATGTTGACTTCCATGACAAGTCATCAGCGATATCATATAATGTCGCTGAGTCTTTAGTATCCGACTTCCTCAGTCCTCGGCCTATCGATTGTAGATTACGTATCTTTGATTTCGACGGACTTGCAAAAATAATTGAATGTAGATTCTTGATATTTACCCCTGTTGAAAACGTACCGTACGAGGCCACAATGATTGCATCATTTTCTTTCTCTACAATACCGCGAATGTCATCACGTTCTTCGCCTTTAACACCACCATGTATGAAGAATACTTTACGATCACCAGCCTCTTCTTTTATCATCTCTTCTAGTATTCTACCATGTTTGTCAACATATTGAAACAGTAAAAGAGTGTTACCATTTAACGAAAGTGCGAGGTTCTTGATAAACTTATTGCGACCTTCATGTGATACGAGAAAATCCATCTCAGCTTGATAATCCATCTTAGATACTATCTTACGTATCTCGTCATGGTACTTGAGCGCAAGTATCTTGATCTTAAAGTCTGCCAATGTACCACTGTCCATTAGCTCCTTCGTTGAGATAACTTTTTGTGCTGGTCCGAATAAGCCTTCGAGTACAAGTTTATGTGTCTGTGTACCATCTAATGTACCAGTAAAACCAAAGCGATACTCTGTATCTTCCATCTTTTCTAAGATAGATGTTAGTGACTTGGCTTTGAAGAGGTGTGCTTCGTCACCAATGACTACGTCAAACTTCTTGAACCAATCTTTACGTAATTTATATATGGACTGCCATGTTGTGATGACAACAGGCTTATCAGTATTCTTATCTTTACCACTAAATATTTTATGACAGTATTTCTCGCTGTTGAACCCATATTCTTCGAAATCAGAATACATCTGATGTACCAGCGTAGTTGTAGGCACAATAATCAATGTCTGTCGTAGTAACTTACGCATGATCATATAGATGATGAAGGACTTACCAGAAGCTGTAGGTGAGATAAAGAGTCCACGCTTATATCGTATTGCGTCTACGTATGCTTCGAGTTGGTAATCGCGTGGTACCATCGTAAACTTTTCTTCTTCAACAAACTTCTTCGCTTCTGCTACCGAATAGTTGTCTGCACTATTGTCGTACTCGTACTCTATTTTATAACCACGTTCTTTGGCAAATATCTGCACATAGTTATTGAGGCCAGAGTACAGCATCTGTGTAGACGTATTATATAAACGGATCTGACCGTCCCAAAATTTATTGCGATACGCAGGCATGAACTGGTAACCAGGTACTTTAAATGTAAAGTACGCTGAGAGCTCCTCTGCGATGCCACGATCATCGGTCTTTACTTTATTATAGACCTCATTGATCTTCTCGATGTATAGCTTATCCGCCAACCTTGAATCTCTCCCATTCAATTGCTGACTTGATGTGGAATCCACGATTAGAAATTGTTTTGATAATGTCTGCGAGTAGTTCTAGTTTTTCTTGTTGATATGCAAGTTTAAGATTGAGCGCGATAATGTCAGAGTCTGCGTCAACATATTGACCAGCATCTGATTTAAGAATACGACCCTTTGGTGGTAGTTTCCAACCTTTTGCAATGTGTTCTTCAGTTGGTCCATCTACATAGAACTCATACTTATCGAGCTTCAATTGTTTCATATCAGCTTCGAGTTTTTTATGAGTAAGTCTTTCTTGAGAGAATATACGATAGTATTTATGGTGTAGCTTTGCTAATTCAAGAGCAGCATTACCAAGTTCGGTACGATCGATCTGTGTATCATCGGACCACAGATCAAAGATTTCATCGAGAGTCATGTGCGCACTTTTATGGACTATAAAGTGTTATTTTACTACACTTTTATGTACATGTACATGTTATACAGGTGTAAATGTATATTTTAGAAAACGGAAACTAGCAGTAGCTTCAATATAGTCTATCTGTGTGTCGCGAGAATCCATAATCAAATCAGATAGTGATACTGGGAAAATATCTTCGAAGTCGATTCTAATAATAGGTTGCATATTACTAGATAACACCATCAAATAGCTATCGGATTCGAGTCCGTCACCAGTCAATTGTTTGCCTTCTTCTGCTAGATCTTTATATTGATCAAAGCTATCAGGAAAAGAAAGCCCTGTTAGCCAATTAAATATTTCAATATAGTTACCTAAATCTTCGTTTACTTTAAACGATACATTTAATTCTCCATACACGAGATGGTCACCATAACGAGGAACGTTTTTAAATGGTGTTGGTTGTTCGATCACAGGAAAACTGACACCAGGAACCGTAACATTTTGTACAAAGAAATTAAATTCCGGTAGTTTCTTAATGTGAAAACTAAAGCCAACTGGCGATAGCATATTCTTATTCATTGCCATAATAGAATTATACCATATTTTCTATTATTTATATACAAAAAAAGGGAGGCCGAAGCCTCCCTCAAAAATGTCCCTAACGGGCTTCTTTTTATTACAACAGGTTGCTGACCGAAGACATACGATAGTATGCGTTGGTGCCAGCAGAGATGACGCCATCGGATACAGCAGGAGTACCTTGTACAGAGTGTGCGAAGGGGTTTTCAACAAGACCGTATCGAGTCTTGAATCCAATCTTCGGCTGGAAGGTGTCTTGATCGACAGCACGTACCATCTGCAGCGGAACATAGGGGCAGTAGAAGATACCAGCGTCAAATGCGCCTGCACCTTTATAACCGATGTTCATGTAGTTGGTAGTTGCATAAGGATCGATATAAACACGATATCGACCGTTCAGTACACCAGCGAAGGTGTTACCAGTGTCGTCAATTGCCAGAGAGTTGCTGTTCAGAGCAGGCGTATAATCCAGAACACCAGCCATCTGAAGTGCAGATGCAACGTCAGAAGAACAGATGATCAGGTTAGCCTTACCACGACGAGTGTCCTTAGCTACTTTGTTAGCTTCGCGCTCGATGTGGAACATGAGGCCCTTGAACTTCTCAACTGACCAACGACCTGAAGCGTCAGTGTCAAGATCGAAAGTACCGTTAGTAGTAACAGTGCCTTGCGAACCAGCAACAGCCGCAGTGTTGATCGTACGAATTACTTCGCGGTTGATTTCAGCCAAGATCTCAGCAGCGAGAATATTGCTGAGTTCGGCTTCAGCGTCAAGACCGTGTACTGCTTTCAGGTCTTGAGCGAGTTCAAGCGAGTAATCCGCCTTCAGCGCACGTGACTTAGCAGTTACAGTGACTTTGTCGATCTTCATCGCCATCTCACCGAATGCAGTACCACCATTCTCGCCGAGTGCTTCAGCAGCAGAGGTAGCCATTGCAGTACCAGGCGCACCTGACTGAGAATTGCCAGAGTGAGTACCAGTACCAGAGAAGTCGGTGTCGGCTTCGTCATACATAGCTTCGGTACGAGGAGTGGTGTTGGCACCATCCGGAGCGTACTGAGCGCTAAGAGCGAAGATCAAACCAGTCGGACCAGTCATAGGCTGAACACCACATACGTCATAAGCCATCAAGTTCGGCAGTGTACGACGAACGAGGCTGATAAGGATAGGATCAAAACCAGCGAATTCACCGTTGGGTGAAGAACCCATACCAGCGCCTACAGCGTTTGAAGGTGCTTCTGAAAGAAGCTGTTGGCTAGCGCCTTGTGCAGCAGCCTCACGAAGAGCACGCTCGGTGTTCTCGAGGACCATAGCGGTAACCATTTTCTTGTGGGAATCAGCGATTTCAGGAAGATCAGGGTGAGAGATCACTGGTGCCCACTTGTTTCGAATTTGTTCATTTAAATTCATGTTAGTGTTACTCCTGTTTATTATTTTGGATATACTTATCTATTTATAAAAAAGTTAACTTCTATGCGTTCTAGAAATTGCTTGGAAGTAATGCTTCATCTCTTCGGGAATAACTTGCTGTCCCTCTTCAGACTCATCATTAGAACCAACAGAAACTTCTTCATCAATTAGACCAGTATGTCCTTCGTTTTCTTGCTTAGACTCAGTGAAATACTGTTCCTTAATGATCTTCAGTTTTTCTGCATACTCTTCAGCGTCAGCATACTCGATGCCTTCAGCCAATGAGCGAAGCTTTTCAACTTGCGTTTCGACTAGATCTTCAGTTACCTCTTCGAAGGCAGCTTCAACGCTTGCTTCACTAATCATAGCATTCAGCTTCAGGTTTTCGGCCTGTACTGATTCCAATGACTCTTCGAGCTCAGCGACTGCACTTTGCAGTTCGTCGATGAGATCGACCTTTTCTTCGGGAACTTCAACGTAGCTCTCGGCGAAAAGATTCTTCAAGCCGTCAATGAATGATTCGGTTGCTTGAACACGGAAGTTGGACTCGATGGCCACTTCGTTTTCTTGCATCCACTGCTCAACAACGTAGTCCATATACTGTTCTACTTGCTGATGCAACTCATCAACAGACTCGGTGATTTTTTCTTCAAGCTGAGTTTCAAACTCTTCTTCGAGGCGAGCAACTTCGAGAACAACACGGTTCTGAACTGCTGCTTCAAACAGAGTAGAAGCTTTTGCTTTAAAATCTTCTGACAAATCTTCTTGATCAGCAAGAAGCTCGTCCATATCTTCCTTCATGGCTTTAGCAGGAACAGCAACACGAGGAGAAGGTACACCTGCTCCGCTATGATTTACTGACGCTGCATTCTTGCCAGAAGTATCGGGAACCGAATCAGCCTCTTTACCAACTTGGGCAAGAGTCTTATCGAGAAAAGCAGAAAGATCCTGCTTGGTCATGCCAGCAACTTTAGACATCAGATCACCAAGCATCTGAGTTTTGGTTGCTGAAGGCTTTAAAGTTTCAGCCGCACCAGATGAAGCTTCTTCAAGAGATTCCTCTTGCTCAACTACATCTACTGCCTCTTCAACTTCGATTTGATTTTCTTCAGACATTAGATATATCTCCTAGATTATTTTACTAGTTTTAGTATTTATATAAATTAAACTTTTGAAATCTCGTTGAGAAATTTTTCAAACATGTGCAGCTTTGCTTGCTCGCTCAATTTCTTGTTGCGAGCCGCTTTTTGAGCTTCACGCTCGATCTCTTCTACTCGCATTGCTACAGCTTTACCCTGATCCCACACCCATTCGACACCTTCCATAATTCCATTTACGAAAGCATCAGGAGCGGATGGATCAGCGACGATGTCAGCGGCAGTTGCCAAGTAGAAGTCCTCTTGTACTTCCATCACACCGTCTTTTCCTTCTTTCAGGGAACCCATTCCCCTCGATGATACACCAAGTTGTGCACCGTCAGAAAGAAGACCTTCGACGATTTTACCCATCGGTGTAGAAGAAATTTTGGCTTTACCAATAAAGTTATCGCCTTCGCGAACTAGACTGGTAATAATATGAGATACACGATCCAAATTAATTGAAGGACCGTCGGGATGACCGAGCTCGCCGTAAGCTCGACCTTTAGATACGTTTTCATTTACATAACGACCAACTTCTTTTTCGAGGATGTCGGCATTATATCGACGGCCGTTACGATTTGGAATATTGCCTTGTAGAAAGATACCTTCGATGAACAAGCTTTTCTTGCCGTCAGCATTCTCTTCTGTCAATACTTTTACTGATTCGGTGATTTCTGTAATAAGTTTCATGTCTTGTCCTTACGAGATATTAAATGCTACGCTTGTTGCTTTAACTGCTCCGGGAGATGATACTAAATTTTCATCAGATGCTTTTTGTACAAAAGTAATAGCACCGTTGGGCAGTGTAAATCCAAATCCTGTTTCTTGATTTGTGATTAGAGTATCTGCACCTGAATCGTTATAGATTCGAACACAAGTAGCATCGCTTACAGTGTTAGCCGTTGATAATGCCATCTCGGCAGCTTTTGGTTTAACAATCATTGTTATATTCCGTATTTATTTACAAATAACTATTATCTACTAATACCATGTCGAAGTCGCATGATACAGTATTGTTTGTGCCGCCAGTAATTCTGACATCAATATTAGATTTCTCAGTAATCTTCAGTGGCGTAACGAATTGTGTTTCACCTGTACCAGAATACAATGAAATTGTCGATTGTACTCTAAACACACCACCCATCGGTCTTACCATCAATCTAATAATACTCGACGTCTGCTTTGACGACGACACTCTTAAATTCGATAGGAACGCTGTCTTGCCAGCTGGAACAGTATAAACAGACATTAATGTCTGACCAAATCCAGCAGCAATTTCACCAACTTTAGCACCTGCTGTATTGATGCTAATCGTTCCTACGTTCGTAGTACCACTTGCAATATATGCTCGATGCACTACAATAAATTCTTCTGCGCTTGCTGCGCTAGCTGATGTACCAGCTAATGTAAGTGTAGATTCTATTTCATTGTAATCAGAATCTAAACCTTGTATTACAATCGTCTGTGCTCCAGCACCGCCACCAGTATCATCAGCACTCGAGCTCGTTGCTGTCACAGTTCCTGGAGTAAAATCCCAAGGATATAGTAGTGTCGATGATGTATCGGCTGGAGACCAAATTGTACTTAATGCACCAGATGCAGTACCGTCTACTAAACCAAACTTATGTACTACACTATAACCTGAAACTGCGCCCGATGCAATTGGTATATTAGCAGCATCCCCAAAACTATTGATGATGTTGCCATTCGAATCACCGAGCATGACAACTTCAAATAATGTATTGCCATTAGGCAAAAACGCCGAAGTGTCACGTCGAAACTGAGCCATTAGTCAGACTGTTTACTTACTTCAGTTTCAGCTTTTACTTTACGCCAAATAACTTTACCGTCAGGAGTTTTTGCTTTAACCATTTTATGATCTGCGTGACGCTCGACATCTTCTTTGACCATCTGATCTTTACCGTCAGCAGAATGTCCTTTACCGTCACCTTTTGCTTTCTTACCTTTCAGCTTGGGATTAGCATCGATAACTTCGTCATCGCCACCTTCATCAGCTACACCCATTTTGCCTTCGAAGATCATATCAACAAATTCGATATAACCTTCATCTGATGCTAACATCTCGTCGAGCATTGCTTTTTCTTCTTCGTCAGCTTCTTCATTGTAGAACTCTTCGACTACTTCGTCGATAAGCTTCATAAAGAATGCTGCGTCTTCTTGCAGTTTTTCTTCTTCGAACATGAGGTCTTCGTCGACATATTCCATACCAGCCAACTCTTCAATCTCATCAGCGTATGTCATATCAGTCGACTCATATACGTCATCATCTGTATCGACTTCATAACCCTTATGCGGTGCTCGCTTTGCATGTGAAACGGCAGCGACAGCAGCATCGATCTCTTTCATGCCAGGACCATCAAAGGTGTCGACATTATCGGTGTGTTTACCAATAAAGTCGTTCTCTTTGCCGTCTGCGCCAGAACGATCGATGTCGAGCGTACCCGCTTTCTTGTACTTTTCTAAAATGTTACTAAGTAAGTCAGACATCTTGTGGTTCTTCCATTTCTGTTTCTAATTCTGCTTCTGGTTCTTCAACCTCTACTTCGTCGTCTGTTGTTAATTCGAGCTCGTGGATTTCGGCTTCATCATCAGCATCGACTTGTGGGTTAAACACCTGATTTGATACTTCAGAATAACGTGTATCTAAAGCATCAGAAATTCTGGGTTCCATAGCCGCAGAAAAAGCTTTGAGTGCTGCGACTGGCTTATCTGCTACAGCAGCGCCAATAAAATCAGTTACATCAGTCATATTGTATCTCCAATTACATTACACCTTTATTTATAAAGAAAACGGCTTCATGCTGCGTCATCTTCTTTTTTGCTATCATCGGGCACTAGTTTATATGTAGGCGCAGGTGGTGCTGGTTCTTCTTGCTCTGGTTCATCCTGTTCTAATTCTTCAGGATCAACATATCTTTCATCAGTTTTCTCGTCTGCAATTTGCTTATCGATCTCTTCAATCTCAGCTTCAGAGTGTTGCAGTACATATCGTCTCATATATTCATGCGAATAGTATTTACCAACGTACTCTTCCATTTCTCGCGCCAAACCAACTCGGTCTCGATTTAATTCAGCAAGCTTGAGTTCTTCGAAGTAGTTATCGACAGCAAAGTTGAAATCAATCTGTTGCTTCCACTCTGTCCAATCTTCAACTGTGCACACACCTTTAAGGATCAACTGTCGCTCGAGCAACTTCATAAAGAGTTCAGAGAACTTATTACGTAGTCGAGTAATAAACTTGCCGAACTTTACTTCGTCGCGAGTAATTTCTGTAGCACGACCAAGAGAGAATGTAGTCTCTGGTTGTAGGCGAGAGATGGGTACATTGAGAGAACGATATAGATTATTTTGGAAATAAACAACGTCATCGATGTCTCCTAAATTTTGGCCACCTGGCAGTGTAGTGATTTCGGTACCACGTCCACCTTCTCGGCGTGGAAGCCAGAAGTCTTCGAGCATTGTCATAAACTTACGATCATCTCTGATTTCACCAGTCGATGAATCATAGACAACCTTATTCTTAAATTTGGTCATGATGTCAGCGAGGTATTGTTCTGCTTTAGCTTTAGGCAGACCACCAACATCTACATAAAAGATTCGACGCTCAGGTGCTCGTGAAATACGATAGATGACTAACGAATCTTCTAACGAACGCAACTGATTAAGAGGTCGAATTGCTTTTTGCAAATGAGAAAGAATAAGTTTGTTATCAAGACTTTGATAACCTGAAGTACAATATACTACGGCATCTCGTGCAATCTTCACACCTTCAGCTGATGCTGAACCTGAAGAGCCGTAGCTATTCATTGTAGATCCAGTTAATGAACCCGTTCGCTTCAAGAAACCAGACGGTGAGTACATATAATACTCATTGATCACCTTCTCGATAGTCACACCAGTCTTTTTATCTTTTTCTTTCTTGACTTCTCGTACTTTCTTGATATTACGAGGATCTACATATCGTACTTCGACAATACCTTTTGCAGGTTTGTTCTCATCAACAAGAACGTGGTAGTATAGACGACCGTCTACATACCAACGTCGGAATAATTCGTAGCTCAGACGATTGAATTCAAGTAATTGAAGAACGTTATCAAATTCTTCTTGTATAGTTTTTTTGATTCTGTCTGGTTGTTCTACATCATCTAATACAATAGAGACGGTATCTTCATCGCTGTCTTCAACGATTGCTTCGTTACAAATTTCTGCGATGGCCATGTCAATAGTCGGATCGAACGAGATAGCTCGATACTTATTGACAAGTTCTGCTTCGGTTCGGACTGAACCATCGAGATCAACGTAGGTGCCATAGACACCACCCGCTGCAACGGTAAGTGCACCGTCTTCATTGGAGGGAGGAACGAAGGAGATCCGCTTTTCAGCTTCTTTCTGCTCCTTCTTCCTGTTTATTTCAAATCCAAAAAGGTCCATTCATTATCTCCGATGAAATAAAGGGGATATAGTTATTTATATCCCCTCTATTGATTAGTCAAGGCGGACCGGATTAGGAACCGGGATTGAAGTAGTCGAATGACCAAGTGACCGTATAAGTACCGATCGTATCAGTAGTGTTCCAATCCAATTCAATAGTACCGACATCTGAAGGCCAGCAACCAACGAGAGTATACTCACGAAGCTTAGAGCCAGTCTTACCATAAAGCTTGATAGTAGCATCTTCTTTATAGTCTTCAGGTGAACCGTAAGATCGAATGTTAGAAGGACCATCATTTACCTTTCGGGCCCACTCTTCGAGTACTGCGCGTTGGCTGAAGTCTTCTTCAATCATTACAGTCGTAGTCCATTCTGCGAATGTTCGGTCACCAGCAATCTTCACTTTACGACCGAAGTAGGGAACTTCAATAATACCTGTCGTGAATGAAGGAACTTGCGATGACATGCACAGCAGATTGAACTCTTCACCCAAAGTCGTGACTTGTACTTCAAACAGGGCGGGACGATACCCACCCTGACTGAGAGCCGCTGACTTGAAGTTCTGTACGCTAAATGCCATTTGTTATTCTCCTGTTTTTTTCTTATTTATCTTATTTATTAGAAATTCCCAATAACTTCGGAGAATTCTACGCCAGTGCGTACAGCGACGAAGTTGAGTTGGATGAAGTTGATGCTTCGAGCAGGTTTGATGTAAATATCACCAACAAACTCGTTGCGATCGATAACTTCTCCTGTGTTATTCGTCTCATCACATACAACTGTGAAGTCAGTAATACCGCGGCGACCTTGTACATCTCGTAGATAAGGCGTTACGAGGTTGACAAAGCTAGCTCGAGTAAACTCATCATTGAATTCAAAGAGAGTAAACTTCGAGGCCGTCGCGATTGCTTTTTCAAGAACAATAAACAGTCGACGTACATTGATTCGATCGAATGCTGATGGCTTAGCAAGCAGCGTCTTATCACCGAACAATACAATACCTTGTCCAGGGAAGTTAACGCATGGGTTCACACCGTTCTTATAAAGAATGTCGCGCTCTCCTTTCTTGGGGTTCCAAGCGAGTTTAACAACGTTCTTGATGTTACCGCGGTTGAATCCAGCAGGTGACCACCATGGATCACGTGAGTCATCAGTGTAAGCACAAAGACCAGCGACATCACCGTTGAGCGGAATCCACCGATAAATGTCATTGTACTTGTCATATTGATACTTGTATCCACTATCGAGTACAGCGTATGAAGTTGATCGCAAGTTATTTCTAAATGCAACTACATCTTCTGTGATATCGCTAGCATTACGTACAACGTCTGCCTTTTCAGGTGAGATGAATGCTACACAATCCTTACGGCGCTCACAGATGTTATCGATGATGTAGTTAGATACTGTTACACCGTTGATACCGATTGACTTACCACCAAGTACCAATGAAATGTCATAGTCTTCAGCAGACTTAAACTTATCATATGCTCGTAGAATATCACCAATATTGCTAGTATCAGCTTCACCAGGAATATCGCGACCGTGTGCAAATGACATGATAGCTGGGCGCGTTGCGGTCGAAGATGCAACATTCAAAGCAGTAGCTGATGTAGCAGTAGTTGAATCATTTGCCCACCAAATATACTTAGAAGATTGATTGATTACATCTTTATAATAAAGGTTTCCGCCGTCTACGTCTTTAGCATCAGTAGCACGCGATAGACCTTGCCACACCTCGAGAATAGTATTAGGCGTACCAGAGATCTCGCCATCTTCATCAATGACTACAACATGCATTTCATCTTTTGCCGCGGTGTTACCTTGAGCTGCTACATAAGCTGATGTACCAGGAGCTTTTTCTACAACATCCCATTGACCCCATAGGCGAGTCAAGTTGTCATTTTGAGCTACCGTTACATTCTCAGTAGTGACTAGTGCTTGAGCGAAGTTAATGCTAGCAGTATTTCCAGATGGAGTGCCGATAGCTGTAATCTCGAGATATTGAACACCAATTTCTGAATTACCCAACTTAACAAGATCACCGACTGTCATCAGATCAGTCATATCAGTAATTTCTTGCGCGTTGTTCAAAGAACTAATAGTAGCAGTATTTGAACCTACAGCAATAGTGATTGAAGTATTAACCAATTGAATATCGCTAGTGAAGGCTGCTTCACTGTCACAAACAGATACTTTCAATGAGTTACCCAATGCACCAGGACATCGAGCAACAAACCTTACAGCTGCGTCAAAGTTATCCTCGATACCTGAATCGTAGTGATCGTCATTCTTCACGATGTGGTTTGACATTACAGCATCAGAATCCATCGCTGAAGTGTTAGCAATTGCATTGAATGAGAATCTTGGATCATGAATTTCAAAATCGTAAGTACCAGTAGAAGCGCTAAACAAGCTTGATACAGTAATTCTAGTAGAACCAGATCGTGTAACTGTAAGTGTACCGCTACCAGACGCGTCTGTCAGACCGGAAACAGCCGTATTACCTGCGGCACCTTCGGCTAACTTAAATGTAGTCGTTGTAATATCACGAATATAGTATGTTTCTCCTGGATCAATACCAGTAGGAAGCGTGCCAGTAGATGCAAGAGTTACAGCTTCACCATCAACAAAGTTAATAGCAGAAGTACTAGTAAACAAACCTTCTGAGTATGCGTTTGAATCTGGAAGTACGTCAGCAGCAATATCACCTGCACTGAGTACTACGTCAGAAGTATCGACAACTGTAACTGTGGATTCACTGTCGAAACCACTTACAGTAGCTGCGACAACGTCACCTACACCAACACCGGTGGCAGTATTTGCAGCTACAGCAATGTAGTTCGAACCATTAACTGCATATCCATTTACTCGAAGATTATCACCGGTTGAGTGATGTGCTCGAGATACATGCAGACGATTTGAGTAGGCCAAGAAGTTGGCTGCAGTGAACCACGTCTCAGCATTGTCTGAATCTGGCTTGCCATATTCATTAGCAAGTTCAGCTTCAGATACAACGAGTTGAGGCTTATCTACCGGACCCCACTTAAATACACCGCCAATAGCAGCGTCAGTAGTGGCAACGGCAGGGATTACAGTGGTCAGATCGATCTCTGTAACATTAACGCCTGGGCTTAATTGAAAAGGCATATTTTTGTTCTCCCTAAATTATTTTAATTATGTAAGATCGTACTTTTATTTATAATAACCGATATTTCAAAGTAACCAACTATAGTCATTACCCCTAGCGGTGACCGGTTTAGGGTCCTCGAATTCGTTCTGACCGTCATCTATCATTCCAAATGGTACCAATTCACTGAACACTTTTTCCTCATTCATTTCTTTGAGGTTGATAACCGTATTTATATCGGTGAGTTCTTTGAAAAATCTCTGATTAGAAAGCCAACCGAAGAGTACCAAACACATCATCAAATCGTCATGATTACCTGGTTCTGCTTCGTATGATGTTCCCTTCTGACTAAAAGTCGACATCTCTCTAATAGTTTCGAAATCATTAATGATCAATTGATTCTGTTCAACCAACAGTTTGATCATAGAACAACCAATTGACTTGACAGACTTTGTAGTACGTATACCTTTATCTGCCTTACCATTAAATCCTGCTACACCAGATAATAGGCGCTTACCTTCTCGCCCGTTATTTTCAGTAAGCAACATATTTTCATATTCATATTCTTCAAAAATGATACCAGCTACTTGTTCTCCTATATCATTGACTTCAACGAGTATATTAGCATCGTTAAAATACTTTGCGGCAGCGTGTACAGCGGCAGCATAATCGACTGGTGTGATCATATTATTACGATATGCACCAACCTGTACGTATGGCATCTGTGAGATATCGATGACTTGGAAAGCTGAGTAGTCTAAACCTTTGCCTCTGCTCACATCGACTACTATTACATAGTTGCCTTCTGTCTTTGGTTCTTCGTATACTACAATGCCGCCTACTTCTTTTACGGCCTCTTTATATACAAGTTGCTTGAGCTTCCAACCAGCAATCAATGTGCCTGACGAGCCGAGGAATTCGCATTCCATTTCCTGAGCAAACTTCTCAGTATCAAAATCCATTGCTGCGAGTGTTTCATCGTACCATTTTTGATCACGACCTGGTACATCAGTCCACATGACTTGAACAAACTCATAACCGTTTTTACCCGCCTTCGCTCCTTCGCACGTCTTATAGAAGTGATTTAGACCGTTCGGTGTCGATGTGAGTAGAATTTTGGTTGACGTACCAGAAGAAATTGTAGGAAAGACCGAAGCAAAAAATTCGTCCCAGTTTTCTACGAAAGCTGTCTCGTCGATATACAGAAAAGATACTGATTTACCTCGTATTGCGGATGATGAAGTGGCTGCTGCAATGATCTTTGATCCGTTTTCAAATTCTACGGATCCTTTGTTCCATTCGATGACACCTTGTTGCAACCACTTAGGAAGAGCTTCATAAGCCGTCTTGATACGATCCAATATTTCTCTTGCAGCGTCTCCTTTATTTGCGAGAAGAGCGACAAGCTTATGATCGTTAAAAAGAATGTAATGAAGTATAAGACAGACAGCAGTCGTTGTCTTACCCGCTTGGCGGCTTGTAACCACACATACTCGTCGGTTATTTGTGGTTTTTTCGATGATTTCTTTTTGATAGTCATAGCATGTAATCGGTATGAGTCCGTGGTCAACGTGTACGATCTGTATATACTTCTCAGCAAAATATATTGGATCTTTAGCACACTTCACGAATTCTTGGACCATCTCTTCGGTCCACTCGATCGTTACGCCTTTTCTTTTAAGATTGACATTACCGAGATACGAACGGTAGTCAATAATATCCTGAATATCAGTCGCCATCTTTATTCATCAACTTTAGAAGCTCACTTGTTGAGCCCACAAAAAGATTGTTGTTGACTGTTTCCTTCTTGTCTTCTGGTTTCTCCCCGGTGAGCTTTTGTTTTTTCTCATGCATGCCTAATAGATCATTGTTCATATCGCCCATCGTCTTAATCATCGTAGCGAGTACTTCGTATGCTCGTGGATGTTGTGATTGATCTGCTACAGCAAGTAATTCGTCGATAGCGCTATGTCCTTTCTCAATCAGATCATAGAAATTTTGTCGGACATATTTGGTATCGTTCTCTACTTCTTTATCAGTTTCATGTAGAGATGGACGATATGTAGTAGGTAATGGCTTATCATCATCGATTTCAATAATCGTTGTTGATTTGACATCTAAAATGTCATCGAGTTGTGCATTATCTTTCATGTCTTTATCCTTCACTGATCCGGCCATGGATCATCTATAGTAACAGCAAGTCCGAAGTCTGAGTTAGCTGCAATTTGATCGGCATCAAGTGATACAAGATCAGGAGCCGAAATAGTCACTGTAGGTGTGCTCGTATAACCTGTGCCGCCGCTAGTAATAAGTATTTCAGATACAGAATCTGAATTATCAATAACAGCTGTTGCTGTTGCGTTTGCTCCGCCTCCGCCCGAAATAGTAACAGTTGCTGCGCTATATCCGACACCATCATTAGTAAGAGATATAGCAGTCACAGCGCCATCTGTAATTGTTGCGACAGCTGTTGCTTGTTCACTATTTAAACTAGTATATATTGTCGGTGTATTATTAGCTAATAATCCCGGTTGATTTACGATTCTAGCTGCAACATCAAGATCAGGATCTAATCCATCTGGCGCGAGAGTAATATCATCGTATAATGTAGCATCGAAAATTTGTGTATTAGCTAGATTGATTATCTCTTGCTTATAAACAGGTCCGAAGAACACACCTTTCATTGTAAAATCTAACTGCCATATCAGTGCTCTTCTCTCTTCGAATGAGCCTTCATATACATCGTCTTGATTGACTGCAGTTAAAACTAATGGGATATCGAGTTTAATATCGATAGGTGCATCGTCGACGAGTTGAATAGTCGATGTCCACTCAGGTGTAAAGAATGGTAAAATCTGTTCGATGATTCGTGTGCCGTCTGTTGTATTCTTTACGAAAATAGAAAGTGAAAAATTAATGTCATACGGGACCGGATTGTAGACATGTTTCTTTTTAGTATTGTCATCGGTAACAGTAGTAACGAAGCTATTACGTGTAGGCAGTTTTCTTTCTGGAGCATAATTGAATCCTGTAATCTCGAATCCCATTCTCGGCAAAACGATAGAGAATGGATTTTCTTGTGGATCTCTGTTACTATCGATACCATCAATACGAGCCAAGAATTTTTCTCTTGGTCCATACGAAAGTGGTACCTTTAGTGACTGCTTAACATTACCTGAATTATCAGGGCGATTGATCCAAATATCATTAAAGAGTGTGCCAAAAAGTATGACATACTTTCTTAATGTATCGTGGTAAAAAGTTCTTCCAAACATTAGTATCGCCCGTCGTCGCTAAATGGATCTGCTTCTGAGAAGTCGATGAATCCATCAGCCAAAGTTTCGAATGTACCGCCATCATTAAACACGTCATCTGGTTGCCAATCAGTTACTACACCCAGAGGCCTACCAGTATTTGCATCTATGATTACATTATTGTTTGCATCATATGTAACACCATCATCAGCATCTGCTACGACAGTATATTTCGCTTCGAGTGAATCAATTGCATCAACACCAGTATTTAAATCTTCGCCGCTATATTCGAACTGTTCACAGATCAAATCATAACACTGCAACGCACCCATCTGATAGAAGACGGGAGCTTCGTGTTCTGCAAACTTGATTTGATATATTTTTTCAGTAAGAGGGAAGTAAATGATATCACCTTCTTTCGGCCGCGGTGAATCTTCGTAATCACCGATGACCTCATTATATCTCTTATTGGCAACTGTAAATGTAATCTGATCTCGTATTTGGATATTAAATCGCGATAGGAAATCACCTTCTCCTTCAAATCCTTCAACATTTTTGATGTACATCTCAATTTGATATGAATCATTATATTGTGAAAGGGCATCAGAATTAAAGACATTATCGCGCGCCACGACTGTACGCGGACAGAACCAAACATCGTGTCCATATATTTTAATAGACTCGATAATCAGATCTTCGATAAGATTCTGTTCAGGCGAGTTATAAAAATTATCAAAATATGGGTTTGTAGCCATGTACAATTCCTAGTTTTACAGTATAATTAGCTAGTGCTAACCAATCATATCCATTACAGGCAGACTGTAGTTGCTGATCATCTCTTCTTCTAGTTTAGTGATTTCTGCCTGCGCTTCGTCGTAGATTTGTCTACCGTTAAACGTCACACCACCAGGTAATTGAAGTCCTTCGAATTTTGTAAGGTTTGTGCCCCATTGTCGTTTGATTAATTGCGAAGTATAATATTGTAGCCATCTATCCGCCCATACATCCGTATATGTTGCTGGATCTACAAGTTCATAAGCTTCGACGAGTAAATATTGACCTACTTCTAAATCGCCTGCAGTTTCGTCAATGTGTAATCGATTACGATGACGATTATATCTAATCTGTGGCTTGCCGACAAGTAGTTCTTGTACTAATGCAAGATGTTCCATTGTCATGTAGTAATCAATCAATGCAACATTTGTCAGCGTGTACAAATCGTTTAGCGCGATTTGATACCGGATATTAAAGATATCACCAGACGATGTATTTGGATCACCAATCGGAAAAAGCTTTACAGCACCTATAATATTTTCAGGCAAATCGATATACTTGTTTGATACAGTATTAGCATCGATCTCATGTTTATAATATATTTTTTCTGTACCGTCAAAGTGGTAGTCCCAGTAAAAACGCAGTGCTTGGTCGATACGATCATCGACCTGTGTATCGTCAACGTTTATTTCTATAACTGGCTTGCCAAGAGATCGGAGGCAATACTCCTTAAATTCATCTCTCGTTGTTGGAACTGCCATTTGTTTTCTCCGTATTTCGTTATTTTATTTATGCAACCTTAGTATAGATCCTGCCAGCTTCACCGAATATGTCTGGTTTTATTTTAACTGTAATATCTGGTGGATCTTTAGCGACAGCTACAATATCTGTCTCTTCGTATAGTTTTATTTCGATATTGGGTTGTTCGACAACCATGCTTATTATATTTACTTCTGGCTTAATTTTAACATTGATATCAACAGCAATTCGTTCACTATTAAACGTTTGACCAATGCCATTTATTCTTGCACTATTATCAAGATCACGTACAACACCAGTTATCAGTTTAACAGTTCTAGTACCAGAACCAGATGCAGAAGACGTCTGACTAATATTTGTAGTGATAGTAATGGTTCTTGTACCAACACCACTTGTAGAACCTGGTACACTTTGTGGAAGCGCAGCGGCCTTTGAAGTAATTATACGCTCAAATCTACCATCAACTCTTGAACCGCTAGCTTGCGGTATATTATCGGCAGTTTGTGTAATTGTCCTTTCGACGACACCGAGTACACTTGGTGTACCTTGTAGATTTGCAGATTTAGATATAACTGTACGCTTACCTGTACCTGCAGCCTCAGAATTCTGTAATTCGTCTTCAATAGCATGAGATACTGAAATAGAGCCTTGCATAGAAGCATGATATTGACAGACATAATATAATGTGCTGGGCGCGTTATCAGGAACAACGAAGGTTATAGTACCATTATCGGTTCCATTATTTGTTACACCATCGTTATATGAGTCAGCTGACCCAGTCGTCTGCGTAGTTTTGATCCAGAATGGATGACCGGGGGCACTTACATTAATGGTATAAGTAGATCCTCTATAGAAAGATAATGTAGGATTGCCACCAGTCCCGTCAATTACATATTCACCAGATCCATTGTTTTGCACAGAATATGTGACTGATTCTGATGTTTCACCAAACCCAATAGTTCCGGTGGCAATAATACGCCTCGTACCATCACCAAGTACAGAATTACCAGCAACAAGATCACCGAAGCCACTAACAGTTGTAATCTCGCGTTCAACTACACCGTCTGTTCTTGCACCAACAGCAACAAGATCACCGTTAGTAGATTTGACTTCACGCTTACCAGAACCAGTAGTAGAAGCACCGTATGCAACGAGGCCATCAAGTACAACTAGCTCACGTTCACCAATACCAGATGTAGAACCTGGAATCGACTGCGGCAAGTCAGTAAATGTACTTGTAATGATACGTTCGACAGGAATCGGGCTTTGTACTGTAGAAGTTGTAGCGACGACATCAGTACTAGTTGAAACGACAGTTCGTTTACCAACACCACTACCAGCCGCATTTCTCGGATGCACACCATTGACAAGAACAACACTTCGTATACCACTACCCGCAGTTGAACCTCCATATGGAGTTACATTATCATTAACTACAAGCTCGCGCTCTGCAATACCTGATATTGAACCTGGTACAGATTGTGGTAAATCAGTAAATGTGCTAGTAATAATACGTTCGACTGGTACTGGACTTTGGACCGATGCAGTTGTTGCAACAACATCTGTGCTAGTCGATACAATAGTTCTAAGACCAACACCGCTCGTCGAACCATTTTGTGGCAATACACCAGTAGTCAGTTCTACTGTTCGTATGCCAGAACCTGCAGTTGAAGAACCATAAGCGACGAGACCATCAAATACTACGAGTTCACGTTCAGCAATACCACTAATTGAGCCAGGAACTGATTGTGGTAAATCAGTAAATGTACTTGTAATGATACGTTCAGGGAAACTAGATACAGATGAAACTGTCGATATAAGTGATGTAGATTCAGATACAACAGTTCGAATACCAGAACCAGAAGTCGATGCAGCTGTAATAAGATTTGCAGATACAGCAGGAATTCTACGTGTACCATCACCAACTACTGCATCATCCGCTACGAGATCACCAAATCCTGTAATCGATGTAATTCGTCTTATACCTACACCGCTGACACTCGGTATAGTTGTAGTAGTATCGCCACTACCAGGTATAATTCTTTCGGCAATACCAGTAGTAGTTGCCGAAGTAGTTAGATTTGTTGATGTCGATACTATTGTTCGCTCAGCAATACCGCTAGTCGAAGCTGAAGTTACTAATCCAGTTGATGTTGATACGACTGTTCTAATACCGCTGCCGTTTGTGCTAGCACCAACAGCTACGAGCGAATCAGTTCCGACAACTTCTCGTTCACCAGTACCGACGGTAGAATTACCAGCAACAAGATCACCAAATCCGGATATAGATGTTATAGTTCTTTCACCTACACCTGTCACGGATGCTGACGTCACTAAACTCGTCGATGTCGATACAATAGTTCGTTCTGCAATACCTGCAGTTGAAGCTGTTGTGACTAAACCTGCCGATGTAGAAACAACAGTTCGAATACCGCTACCACTCGTACTAGCGCCAACAGCGACAAGCGAGTCTGTGCCCGGAACTTGACGTTCACTAATACCTGATACACTACTATTATTTTGTGGTAGAGTTGTAGATGTACTCTTAACAATTCTTTCAGCAACACCAGCTGTACTAGAATTAATCGCTATGAGAGATGTAGATGTAGATACGATCGTTCTTTCAGCAATACCACTAGTGCTAGAATTAACAGCAACTACATTTGCTGATGTAACAACTTTACGTGTAGCATCACCAAGAACTGAATTACCAGATACAAGATCTCCTGTACCTGTAGCAATAATTGTTCTTGTACCTGCGCCTGTTACAGTTGCAGATGTGGTAAGATTTGCCGACGTAGATACAACTGTTCGTTCGCCAACACCTGCAGTACTACCATTTGAAACAGCAAGAGAAATAGATGTTGTAATTTCTCTTTCAGCAGTACCTGAAACTACAGATCCGACAGCAACAAGCGAGCCTGTGCTAGTAAGCTCACGTTCGAGTGTAGAGGATATTAATGAATTGGCAGATACAAGAGAAGTAGATGTCGATACTATTGTACGTTCAGCGACACCACTTACAGAGCTATTAACTGCTACAAGACCGGCAGATGTAACAACCTTACGTGTTGCATCTCCTAGTACGGAATTGCCAGATACGAGATCACCCGTACCCGTTGCGATGATTGTTCTTTCGCCGACACCAGATGTAGAACCATCTGTAGAAGTAAGAGATACGCTACTTGTAATTACACGTTCTGCAATACCAGTAACTGCAGTACCGGCACAGACAACGGTACCAGTTCCGGGTAGTTGTCTTTCTGGAGATGTGGTAACTGAGCAATCGTCAGCTACGAGATTTGTATTAACACTGAATACTGTTCTAGCACTAGAGCCAGATACAGCACTATTAGTAATACCAAGAACACCAGCAGTGACTTCTTCGTATTTAATTACATAGGCGATATCTACGTAATTATTACTGCCAGGTGGTGTTCCATCAACTACATAAACTATTCTAGCCATAAATCACCCGCATAACAAAGGGCAGAATAAACCTGCCCTTGTATGTTAGATCTCTTTGGCCGGAAACGAGGTAACGGTCAAAGACTTCGTTACCCAAAACCATTGTTAATTAATTCGGCGCAGTATAAGTCAGAGAGCTGACAGAGATTGTATCACCAGTACCGATGTTCACAGACGAAAGCTGAATTGAACCCGTTCCGGTGTCGTCATCAGTAACGTCACCAGTAAAGATTGTATTGCCATTCGAATCTTGTACTTCGAAGTACGTTACTGTTGATGAGTCACCAGATGACCAACCATTTCCAGGTGCCAATGTGTTAGTATCAGCTGTGATAGCAGCGGCCGTCGCGACTCCATTTGCTGAAGCACCAAATGCAGTACTACTAAAAGTCAATTCTGCAATAACAGCATTTCCTCCAGCATGTACAGTACCTGTATCATAAAAAATAAGTTTTCCTGCTGCGCCGCCTGCGTCAATACGATCGACAACGGTATCAGCTATTAGATTCCGGACGTCGTCTGGATGTTCTAGTGTTGCCATTAGCACTTTCTCCTTGAGTTTCTTTTTTTGAATCTTTCGATGTCAATCTTAATTTTTGTATGGTACCATCTGCGCGTTTAATTTCTATAACACCAGATATACCAGATTTATGTTCATCGTCTTTCATATCTATCCATTATTTATAATAGTTTGATTTTAAGCTATTGCCAGCCACCTTCTGGTCCAACTCTAAATAAATCCCCTTCGCCTGGAATACCACTTTGCGCATCCCACCAAATATGCTGAGGACCAGGAAAGTTTACTAAATTCATAACGTCTGGTCGATAGTTTTCTGGCCAAACAATATCATACGAATCTAAATCGTCCCGACCATTCCATTGTACCTCTACTTTTGGCAGGGTATAATCGTGCATCTTTCCTTCATTGTCATATTGTTCATATTTATTTCCTAATTTTCGCAGCCATTCTTCCCATCCTCTATTACCAACTCTATTTTGAGCGTCAGCACATATACCTTCAACTCGAGTATCGTATACGTAAGTTGGATAACGATCAGTTAAAACCTTCATTGATAGATTACCTTGTACGTGCTCATGTTTGAGAATAAAATATTGCAGTGTATCTTCACCAATCTTATGAGCATTATCAAATCGATGTGCTGCCGCGGCTTTAGAATAAAATACTACACGACAATGTGATTCCCAATTATTGATATAACGATATGCATACTGCGCCCATTTTGTGTGAGCTTGAGATAATTGTACAGCAAAATCATTTCCTTCAGGCGTTGGAATAAGGTTGCCATTAATTGCCTTCTGCCAAAAATCTTGTTTTAAAATAAAACAACGACAAGGAAATCCATGTATTTGATCATGGTCAAACTGATCGCTTGAGCCTACTCGAGGATTATAGTGATGTGGATTTAAATATCCCCAATCTGCATATATTCCATATTGATATTCGATCGCGACAACATCGGGACATGTATTTGATTGCGCTAATTGTTTATATGTCCATACACCATGCGGTGTAATAAAATCGTCACCATCTACTAACACCATATAATCATTGTCTGATGATGTGAATATGTCTAAAACGCTGTTTTTACCTGTAGCTGGTGTGCCGTCAGATGTTGTAACTGAATATGCGATATTAGCACTTGTTGCATAGTCTATAGCGGAATTGACGTATGCTTCATCAGTACTATTAAAGACGAAGTGAATATCTTCTTTTGGAATGGTCTGCTCGTGTCTTTTTGTAGCCTTTAGATTAGAACTACAAAGCACATAGAATTTAACACTCATATCAATCTATCGGTTGTACTGGCCAAGAGACCGATGAGGGAAACGTATTTTGATTTGGAATATCTCGTAACGCTTGTCTATACGCAATCATTTCATCAGTCATTGTCCGGTCAGAGAATCCCCAATTATCAGTCAAACGTAGTAAATCATTTCTCTTTTTTCGTATATCTAATGCTAGTTCATTATTAGTTTTATCTGTTACTGTCCAACCATGAGTAACTGTAGTTTCTGTCTCAGTAATATTTTCTTCGATAGTTTGCGTAGCAAAATCGTACGAAGGCGCATCTACAAAAACATGATCTTTTGTTTGACCAGTTGTAGTATCGAGTACAAACGTATCTGCTTCCATTTTTGCCCAATATCTTTCTGCTTGCACCACTTGATCAGTTGCTGCTTCGTGACAGTCATTTGCAGTAAATCCATCTTGCAAACCAATCTGAGCAAAAAAATCTGGTTTATCAGTTTTAGAATACTTAACTTGTATTCTGTTGTTGATAGCATCAGCTTCTAAAATTTCGTAATTGACCATTATAATATCCTAAGAGAAATCGAAATACATTGTTCGACCATTTAAATGAGCATCAGTAAATAAATTGTATATCGCTTCTATAGTCGAAGCGTTAGCGGAACCATGATTATATGAACCGCCATTAGTGACACCCGCGAATACCCATCTATAAGATCCACTAATTTGTGGATTACTATCGCCAGCATTTAGTTGTTGAAAAGCACCCGCACTTGTTCTGTTAACGGTATACTTAGTATTTGTATTTGCTGAACTATATACTTGCACGCTTGTCCATCCACCATTACTCGATCTACTTGTTGCTATTTCGAAGTGATAATCGCCATTATAATAATTGGTTGCGTAAATAGTATGTATAGTACCACTTGTAATTATTCCCGTAGTAGCAGAGATAGAACCAAATGATGTTGCTGTTGTAGAACCTTCGTAGTGGTAATAATTACCCTTGCCACTGCCCGCATAACCATAACGCGATGGACCATAACCATCATTTGATCTGCCAACAGATGTAATTCTCGTTTGAGCTACAGCACTTTTGCCATGAAAATCACTATAGCAAATTTGACCAGACGACTTTTGGGCTAATGCTCGAGCATCTGCATCATTTAAACATAACTGTGCGCCTGCTGATTTACCTAATTCAACGTTAATATCCGATGCACATAATTGTCCAGATGATGGAAGTGCCATTATGGTGTATTCGCTACTTGCTCGTCATCGTTTGTTGGTGCTACAAGAGTGCCCATGATAATTTTATTTTGTACACCCATTGCAACTTCGCCAACACGAATTTCAGTAGCATCGGCATCGTATTCACCATTTGCAGTAAATACAGCATTCACCTCGCGTACATGTATCCACTCACCATTATTAAATGTGACGGTAACAGTTTGAACCGCGCCAGCAGGTTCAGTATATGTCCACGTTAAACTCATTTTATTTTCTCCTTTAATTCTTCAATTTGTTTCTGTTGCTCTTTAATGGCTTCTATTAATAGAGGTACCATTTTAGCATAGTCTACAGTTAAATAATTTTCACCAGATTTTGACGTTATTATTCCATCATGTTCGCCTGTTTCGTAATCAACTGGTGCAAGTTCTACGGCTTCTGGTAATACTGCTTGTACTTTTTGAGCTGATACACCAACTTGTTGCTTATCATTATTATAGCCTAATTCTTTAGCTAACTCATTTTCTACATAATAGAATCCGTCAAGTGATAAAACTTTATCTAATGCATTATCTATATGTCCTGTAATTGTCTTCAGACGTTCATCTGAATAGTACGCGCAAATATTAGCAGATGTAGCAATAGTATTCGTAGCATATATAGCTTTACCGTTATATGCACGAATCCATGAAGTGTCGGTCATATTCCAACCACCGCCGTATGATTGGAAATATAATCCGCTAGTGCTTTCTGCTCTAAACCAATCATTTGCATAGAATTGGCCGCCATAAATTCTGCCATTCGCTTGAGTACGAACAACTCTATTTGCTTGATTATTTCTATCGGTGGTAGTAAGATGATAACCGTCAAGCAAATCGGCATCGAGTCCAGAACCAGAACCGTCATTAGAATCGTGCCATATTTTACGCCAGCTTGTAAACGATCCAGCGCTACATCTTCTCCACCAAGGCCCAGAATCTTGATTATATTGAGCTGCCATTTGCCAGCCGTACGCATTGCCAGTATTTCCTGAGATGCTACCAACAGTATAATGTAAAGCATTAAAACCATGAATATGACTAGTACCTGACGGATAATTTGAACCAGACCAAATATCAAAAAATCCTGATCCAGCATGGAATGTCTGATTAGCATTGTAACCATTTTTTCCGAATGAACCTACCCAATAATTTGAATCAGTTGTATAATCTACTGACCGAGAGAAATCATTTTTGTAACTTTCTCCAATTTGTACTTTAAAATCCTTTACAGTTAAATAACGTAGGTAGGCGTCATATGATGCAGTAATTCTGGTCAATCTGTTTGCTGTTCCTGACGATCCTGATACAGAATTGATCCAACCTGCATGAATATAGCCATTTGCCTGTGTGCGTACGACGGCGTTTGCTTGATTATTCGTTGTCGAAGAATTTAATTGCAAGCCATCGAGTGTATCCGCATCAAGACCAGAACCTGAACCGTCGTTACCGGCATGCCACATGGCATTACCATTAGCTTGAATATTGGTTTTATTAAAATAAAAATTACTACGATCCGTGTAAATATGAGCATGACCAGTATTTGCAGGACCTATTTGAATATATCCATATGCTGTTGTATTTCTTATCCAAGCACCAGATGTTGCAGGTCCAGTATCGCTAGGAACATTAACATTTCCACCAGTGGTCATGGTCCCTGTAATACCTAAATTACCACCGGTTGTCAAATACATTTTTCTTGCACCGGAGGCATTACTACCATACATCCAAACAAATGGATAACCGCCTACACCCGTTGAATACTCACTGGTGCCGTCTGTTCTAAATGCCATTTGACGGCTATTACCGTACAACTTTACATTAGCATTATCACCATTCTCTCTTAACCATGCATTATTAACATTATAGTTCGCACCATTAGTGATATAACCAGCGCCATTCGTCAGCTGATTGTTATTGGTTGGGATGGTCGGCGTACCTGTTAGCTGAGAATACGCCATAGTACCGTTTAATATAGAACCTCTTACCCATACGTTACCATCGCCTCTAATAATAAGATTAGAATCACCACTGAGGCCACCATCTTTGAAAGCAATATCCTCACCACCAGATGTAGCTATAATCAAATGTTGATCATTAGTGTCAGTAGCTTGTATATAACCTCGTACACTTCCTGCACTAGTTTCTAGATCTATATACTTACCAGCTTTTAAGCGTACATTTCCACTGTAGAAATCATGGCTAGTGGCCGTATAATTCATTGCACCGTAAGCACCTGCAGTCCTGCTATATGACAACAAATATCCTTCACCGGCTGACCAACCTATTTCTACAGCATAACCGCTCCGATCAGAAGAATTAGTATTCCACCATCCAGTCGCTCTAATTTGACCAGCAGCCTTAACATCACCTACAATATCAATATCGCCAGAAACTGTTGATGTAATATAGCCAGCGCCGTTCGTCAGCTGGTTGTTATTGGTTGGGATAGTAGGCTTATTTGATAAATTGTTATAATTCGAATAATATGAGCCATGTTGTCCATCTAACAAGTCAGCATCAAGTCCAGAACTAGCACCGTCGTTAGAGTCATCCCAAATTTTAACCCATCTACTCAAATTAGCATTATAAATGTTTAAACAATTATCACCAGCTTGATCGTATATTAATAAACCCTGTGCCGCAGTATACGTTGTTTTTTCGTTATTATAAAGTTGTATAGCCCCTAGTTGAACTAAACTATTATTAGCAGAAGTTGTGGTAATATAACCAGCACCATTCGTCAACTGATTGTTATTGGTTGGAATAGTAGGCTTACCAGTCAAATCAGCATATGCACCACTAAATAGTGATGGCTTACCAGTCAAATCAGCATATGCACCACTAAACAATGATGGCTTACCAGTCAAATCAGCATATGCACCACTAAAATTAGATGTGCCATAACCCGCTGAAGCATGATTACCCCAACCATGTGCTGTATCTGCTTTGGTGCCTTGCGCAGAAGTGGCATAATCAGTTGACGCAGTTGTCGCTGCAGTACCTAAACCTAAATTAGTACGTGCTGTCGCTGCATTGGCGAGATCAGACAGATTAGAAGATTTAGCTAGCTTAGTACCAATATTAGTTGCGGTTGTAGTTGCAAAATCGGGATCATCACCCAACGCCTCTGCTAATTCGTTTAATGTGTCAAGAGTAGATGGAGCAGAGTTTACAACACCGGCAACTTCAGCGTCTACATAATTCTTCATCGCAGTATTTGAAGATGCGATCGCAGTATTCATCTGTGCGGTATTAGAAAAATTAGTGTCTACATATGACTTGAGTGCAGTGTTTGATGATGCGATCGCAGTATTCATTTGAGCTGTGTTAGAATAATCTGCTATATCCGTATCAGTGACATAGCTACTCAGATCTAAACTTCTATTAATCCACTCAGAACCAGAACTGCTATAAACAAGATAATCACCATTTGAAAGAGATGTAAGATTGGTATCGGTTAGACCATCAACACTACTCACAAGCGAGAGTGTTTCGTTTTCCCAATTACCAGTATTTGCATTATATTGTAATACCTGATCAGAAACAACATTTGCAATAGAAATATCTGATAACGTGTTGATACCGGTATTACTGATCGTAGTTGAAATTTTAGTATCAGTTTCTTTAGATGTCAGAATATCTGTATTAGCAACAGTATTCGCTGCCCTACGAGTATTAATTTCTTTCGCTGTCTTATTCGTATTTTGAACAAGACGCTTTGAAATATTATCAAAAAGGAAACTACGTGTACGTCTTGCCATTAGGGAATAACCTCGATTGTATTGACAACTGCTGTCCAGTTAACTGTTTTACTCGTTGCTCCAGTGCAATATATATTGAGTGTATCATTTGTGTCATCAGCTCGTATATCAACCGACCAATTTAAATCATCAGCGGCAACCGCAATCTCGTAAATATCTCCAACGTCGTCTGTTGTACCGTTATGATTATCGGCGCAACCTTTTAAATGCCATGATGCACTTTCTCCATTTGAACATGCAACAATCGAAGCCTCAAAGAAAAGAGTAGAATTGGCCGTCACTGGAACACGACCAGTAGAACTGTGGATCAGATAAATTTCTGTCTCTGTACCATTCGTTGTTTGACCATGAGCCACGTAGCGATTCATCTGGTAACTGTCAGTACCATGTACAAACGAATTGGCAACCGCGACGTTAGTCAGATTAACATCGTTACCAAATGAGTTGCCTGTGAGTTTAGTGATTGCCACTGTTTATTCCTATGCTGTGTTTGCTTCGGGTGGAATAGGAGGTACAAAAGTTTCTTCTTCGTCTTGAGGAATATTATTTCCAGTTGCTTCCCATTCACTACCGTTGAATTGGAATTCATAATTTTGTAACCATGCTATATCTCCAGTATTTGCTTCTGGAAAAATAAACGTATTCATCTGTATTGTTAAATCATCTATATTCGACATAATTAATAATATCCTGTAGCCGAAGAATGCTGCGCGGTAGCTGTTACTCTTCTTTCTCTAAAATCATAACCGCCCCATTGATCCCAATCTATAATAATTTGGCAATATGCTGCTAGCATATATGCTACCAAAACAACGTAACCGTCACTCGAAACATACGAACTCTGCGTTATACTCCATCCTGTGTCGTTGTGCACAGTTTGATTGGGTAAAGAACCATTCCAATTGTGCCAACCAACCATGCCGCTACCAACTGCATTTGACCCAGTGTAACAATATCCTCTATATCTAAAGAGAGACATTGTATATTCAGTATTACCAGTCGGCGAGCCACCGGCCCATAAGTTGGTTTTCATATGTAAATATGAAGCTGAATTACTATATGGGCCTGAATAAGTAAACCATCCTAAAATACATCTTGGTTCAGAACTCGAATGCGATCCTTGTGTCCTGCCATGTATTAATGGGCCGAATGTTTGTGTAACAACTCCTGAACTTGTTACGCCAGTTTTTACACTATTTGTTCCAACTGCAAAATGTCCTGTTCCGTCCCCACCTATAAAAGATGTAGTGTTTGAAGTACCTCTAATTGCAACTGGTGTTGAAAGACCAGGATAACTAGAGTTATATTCATTACTGGTAAAAGTTCCTACGTATAGATTATTTTTAAAAAAACCATATGGATTAGTACCATCAGAAAGTAACATATTAATTGATTTAACGCCACTAGAACTGTTACGATGCCCGAAAGCCCAAAAATAACCACTTCCATCTGACTCCCACGAATCCACTCTGTAATAAGGATATTGCACAGGCATTTGGTCGGAGCCAATCCATATTGATGAATAATTACCGTCATCGGTTAATTTAAATCCTCCAGCTGAAGTCACATCAAGTAATTTAGAAGGTGCTGCGGTGCCAATTCCTACACTACCGTCACTTTTAATTGTGAATCGTGTAGCATCAGAGCCCCCGCTCGGATGACAATTAATATACATGTGCCCATCATTATAAGAATAGAATGTCCAACTTGATGCACCAGTATTATTTAATTCTAAATGTTCTGTATTTCCAGCAAACGAGGTTCTTATAGGTTTATAAGAAGTAAAACCTGAACTATTATGAAATTGAGCTACTTGTGTAGGAGTAAATGCACCGTCGTATGTTAATGATTGCGCTGCATCTGCAAATAAGTTAATAACACCATATGACAATTCCATTGCTGAGGGTGCCCATGTACCTGTATATGCCCCCAAATAACCGTTATTTGTTGTTTGTGAACCTTTTAAAGCTTGACCAAAAGTTAAACGCCCTCCATTTCGCGAAGTCCATATATTACCAAGCGATCGAGTAGAACTGCTATGCCAACTAATTTGTGTACTACCTGAAGAGTCTGCGCCCAAATCTAATGTACTGCGCGGAGACCTAGTACCAATACCCAAATTGCCAGAAGAGGTCAACGCTAATCGATATTGTGATGTTGGTGCATCAGCATAAAATTCTAATCCATTAGATGTAGAACCCATTTGCCAACTGCCATTTGTATCGGCAAGTTGAATCCAACCGCCACTAGAACCGCTTGCAAATCTAGATATAATACCAGAAGTTGGAACAAGTCTATAGACTTCTAAAGGATATGAGGGAGACTGATCACCAATCCCCACGTTGCCGTCATTGCGAACTGTAAAAAGCTCGGTTGTATTATTATGTACACTAAATATCGATACGTCTGCAACGCCAGTGCCTCTACCAGTCGCCTGTACTTTTAACGCTACACCTTCAGTTACGTTCGGTCCGCTATTGTTTATATAAACAGTGGGAGTCGAGCCCGTGTCTTTGTTAACGGTTAAAATACTAGAAGGACTCGAATTTCCAATACCAACTCTACCAACGCTATCGATAACAATATTATGATCTGTATGATTCGTCCAAAAATGCATACGATCGTTAGCATGTCTATATTCGATAATTCCTTGATACGTGGCTGATCCAGTATTTGAATCGGCAAAATATAAACTTGTTCTTGCTGTGTTATCTGTAGTTGCAATAGTAATTCCAGCATTCGAATCATCTTCAACAACTAAATTATCTGCGTAGCTATTGTAAGCACTAGTCGTACCAATTTGTACTCTGCCGGCACTATCGATACGCATACGTTCTGAGCCGTTTGTATGCGCATGAAGGAAATTGCTAGTTTTGTTACCTCCCCAGAGATTTCCACCATAACCCGTTGTATCGCCTATAGACCAATAAGCCGTATCTGTATACAAATAAGCATCTATAGACCCGCTATGTCCAGAAAACCTAACTGGATTAAAACTAGAAGCAATTGCTTGTATATCTAGGGTATAAGATGGAGTAATGCCAATACCAACTCTTCCTTCTTCGTCGATCCGCATCCGTTCATTAGAAACGCCTGTACTATCAGTATGGAAAGTTAAATAAGTGTTTGCTGATGTTCCGATCGCTGTGTGAGTGCTAGCGCTATATGCAAAGAAATCCCAATCATTTGTGCCGCTATCGCGACCCATCAATAATTGTCCACCAGTGGTACTTCTGATATTCAGCGTACTATAATTGTTCGATAAAAATGGATCAAAACCCATGCCCACATTATTAGCTACAAAGTTAGCGAGGGTAAATGTATTAGCTGATCTGTCGATAGTAGAAGGAGGCGTGGCAGTGTCGAATGCATCTTCTTCGTAACCATTAAACAAATAATAGTATTCGTTGCTGGCGTCTCTGAAGAATCCTGTGTGAAGTGCAGTAGTCCCACCATCATTTGAATAGTGACCTACAAAACCGATATCGATTGTGTCTGAAATCTCGTTATTAGTAGCGAGCTGAATGAGCGAGTCTTCAACTTTTAATTCGTTAGCGGCAATGGTAGTTGTATTACCATTGACGATAAAGTCGCCGCCAATTGTCAAGTCATTTACAATAGTGACATCATCGGGCAATCGAGCGAGAGGAATTGTACCTGTTGTGAGCTCGCTAGCATTAAGACTCGTGACTAAAGCGCCGTTACCTGTCATCACTCCAGTTGTGACAACATTACCCATTAAAATATGAGTAGCATTAGCAGTAATCGAATGATCACCAAGTTCGATAGATGAACCTGAAAGATAGATGTCTCTGAACCGTAGGTCAGACGTACCTAGATCGTATGTTACGTTTGCTGTTGGTACAAGATGACCATCAGTCGTAATCGTCAATACTTTCTGAGTAGCTTTATCTTCAATACCAGGTGATTCTGCAGAAGAGAATGTACGACCGATATGTAGGATATAACAGTCATCAGTTGATTCGAGATTTGCTGTGAAGGTAATCGTATTGCCTGTTGCAGTGTATGCAACACCTGGTTCTTGCCGCACATCATTAACAAAGACAGCGAGATCATTTGCATCGCTAACACCTTTATTTAGAGTATAGCTAACAGAGCCATCACCAGCCACCGACTGTTTAGCTACGCTAGAAAATTCCTGTGTTGGTGTAACTCCGAGATAAGCCACTGACTATCCTTCTTTTTGTTTTATTTATGCAGTGTTTGCTGACGCTATACTAGCTTCGTATGCTGCAATAACTTCGTCTGTATGTACTATTGCACAAATTGCTTGTACTTCAGCTGATTGGCTTGATGTGTCCATACCGGGATGCACCACGTGTCTATGAAATGTACGACTAATTTCTACACCATCTCGTTCAATTACAGTAGCTGTACGAACTTGTACATTTTTTAAAGCTCCTATAATTTCA
>Ga0255759_10000445_pt1:32500-37372 | contig 37372 bp, 34 predicted proteins | sample 101ome_20_FD_179959 | JGI IMG/M metagenome (GOLD analysis project Ga0255759, IMG submission 179959) | Coastal salt marsh microbial communities from the Groves Creek Marsh, Skidaway Island, Georgia - 101404AT metaG (version 2) | ecosystem: Environmental > Aquatic > Marine >... | reverse complement strand
ACAAACTCAATGCAAGATAATTTGAATAAAAAATTCTATTATTTTGGACCTATGTTCAGAAGAGAAAAACCTCAAACAGGAAGATTGAGGCAATTCCATCAGGTGGGAATTGAAATTTTTGACGATAAAAATCCCTATAATGATGTTGAAAGTATATTAATTGCTGAAAACTTCTTAAATTTGCTTGGAATAAGAAGTAAAGTTAAATTAGAAATTAATTCATTGGGAAATTTAGAATCAAGAAAGAGCTATATAATTGAATTATTGAAATTTCTTAAAAAGAATAGTTCAAAGTTATCTAATGAAAGTAGAAAAAAGTTGGAAACTAATCCCTTAAGAATTCTTGACTCTAAGAATTTAGATGATAGAGAAATTATTGAAAAATCCCCAATATTAATTAACTATTTAGACAAGGAGTCAGAACTTTTTTTTGATGAAATCCAAAAAAACTTGAAGAATTTAAATATAGAATTTTTTGTAAACCCTTTTTTGGTTAGAGGCCTCGATTATTACAATCATACTGCTTTTGAATTTGTTACATCTGAGGATAAAAGCCAAAACACAATTCTTGCTGGTGGTAGATATGATGGTTTAGTAAGCTCTCTTGGAGGAAATAATTTAAGTGGAGTTGGATGGGCGTCAGGAATTGAAAGAATAATTTTAAATTTAGAAAAGATTGATGTAGAAAAAAAAGTAATTACTATTTTAGCTTCATCAAATGATTTGAATTCTCACATTTTGAAAGTTTTAAATTTATTAGATCCAATTGATGGTATCTCTTTTCATACGATTTATTCTGGAAATTTAAAAAAAAAATTAATAAAGGCAAATAAAATGGGTTGTACAGGATGTATAATTATTGGTGAAGAAGAAATGAAAGAAAATAAGATTATTTGGAAGAATATGGTTTCAGGTTCTCAAGAGAAGTTTGATATAGAAAAAATGAATGATTTTTTAAGAAATAAGATTGTAAATTAAAGTGTCCACAAATAATTTTTTTTCGTCTAAACCAGCCCAGATAGCCAATGCTACAATAAAACTTTCAAACCAAATTTTTGGAGAAGATAATAATATAAAAATAGCTGCGATTGGTGATAAAGATCTAGTATTTAGTATAGCAGGTAATTTAAAAAAATTTGGATACGATAAATGCAGTCTTTTTAAAAAATCTAACTTTTTTTACATCGATTCTGAAAAAAAAAGAATTATTGATAAAAAAAAAATCTTAAAAGAATTTTTTGTTTATGATGTTATCTTAATCGGTTTTAATGACGGCTTAAAAGTAATTTCTAAAGATATGATTCAGGTTTTTCTAAAATATAGAAAACAAAAACCAATTTTTTTCGTTGATGTAGGTTTACCTGGTAATGTTGATACAGAGATTTCAAAAATAAGTAACTGTTATCTTTTTGACTTAAATGATTTGGAACAGTTTTTCACACTTTTTTTTAATGAAAGTAATATTGAAAAACTTTCAAATTATGGTCAATTTTCAAAAGAAGATGATAAAGTATTCTCATATTTTTTTAAAAAATTAAATTTTAGTGAAAATCAAAAAAAGATTTTTAAGAATTATGTTGAAGATTTTTTTTTTGAGAATAATGAAGAATATCAAAAGGATGCTTTCCTAAAATTTTTTAAATCATTTAAATAGAACGATGGAATATAAAAAATTAGAGAGTGTACAGATTAAATTCAGAGATTTAGAAGAAAAAATTAATTCTTTAAATAAAGACAACTATAAAGAATTTGCAAAGTTATCAAAGGAATATTCTGACTTAAAGCCATTAGTAGAAAAAATAAATATATATTTTAAGTTATTAACTGAATTGAATGATTTAGACGATCTATTAGAATCTGAAGACTCTGATTTAAAAATTGAGGCTGAGAAAGAAAAAGATGATTTAAACTTTAAAATTAATAAGCTGAATAATGAAATTAAGTTTTTACTAATACCTAAAGATGAGTCTGATGAAAAAAATGCAATCATTGAAATAAGAGCGGGTACAGGAGGAGAAGAAGCGGCATTATTTGCATCGGACTTATTCAGAATGTATGTGAAATTTTCAGAATTAAAAAAATGGAAAACTGAAATCATGGATATAAGTCAAACAGACCATGACGGTATAAAAGAGGTAGTGATTAATGTTTCTGGTAATGAGGTTTTTGGTACTCTGAAATTTGAGTCAGGTACACATAGAGTTCAAAGAGTGCCAGAGACCGAGTCAGGAGGAAGAATACATACATCTGCAGCAACAGTTGCAGTACTTCCAGAGGCAACAGATGTAGATGTTGATATTTTAGAAAAGGACTTAAGGATTGACATATTTAGATCTAGTGGACCGGGGGGACAGTCGGTTAATACAACTGATAGTGCTGTTAGAATTACACATGTACCAACAGGGACAGTTGCACAGTGTCAGGATGAAAAATCACAGCATAAAAATAAAGCAAAAGCTTTAACAGTTTTAAGATCGCGCATTTTTGAAGTTGAAAGGCAAAAAAAAGAAGCAGAAAGAGCTTTAAATAGAAAATCACAGGTTGGGTCAGGAGATCGGTCAGAAAGAATAAGAACATATAATTTTCCTCAAGGAAGAGTTACCGATCACAGAATTTCAATGACTCTTTACAAACTTGATCAAATTTTAAATGGTGAGGGGTTAGAGGAGATTATAAATGGTTTGATTGCAGATGATAATGTAAAAAAACTTGCGGAATAGGTTTTATTTTAAAATGTTAATTAGAGATCTTTTAAAAAAAACTAACAAATTTTTAACTTTAGAATCAACTTTTAACAAACTTTATGAATCTCAATTATTACTTTCTTATTTGTTAAATAAAAATATCATTGAGATCATTTTGAATAAAAACTTAGTAATATCAGATAAAAAAAAAAAAATATTTTTAAAAAAAATTTTTTTAAGAAATTCTGGCAAACCATTATCCAAAATAATTGGTTACAAAGATTTTTATTCAAGAAAATTTTTTGTAAATTCCTATACATTAGATCCAAGACCAGAGTCTGAATTATTAGTAGACTCAATAAAAAAATTAAAAAAGATAAAAAATAAAAATCTTAAAATTTTAGACCTAGGAACAGGAAGTGGATGTTTGTTAATAACTATATTTCTTGAAATTGATAGAAAAAATATTTATTGTGTCGGAGTTGATAAATGTGAAAAAGCTCTAGAAGTTGCAAAAAAAAATTCTATTAAATTTGGTATTGAAAAAAACTTTGACTTCATAAAGAGCGATTGGTTTTCAAAGATTACTGAAAAGTTTGACTTGATTGTTTCTAATCCGCCATATATAAAAAAAAAAGAAATTGAAAATTTAAGTGTTGAGGTAAAGAATTTTGATCCATACCTTTCACTTAACGGAGGTAGCTCTGGACTTAGAGCCTATAAAACTATCGCAAAACAAGCTAAAAATTTTTTAAAAAAAAATGGATTAATCTGTTTGGAGATTGGAAGTACTCAAAAGAATGATGTAATTAAAATTTTTGAATCATACAAATTTATAAAAACTTTTGAATCAAAAGATTTAAACAACAGAGATAGAGTGTTAATATTTAAAAAATAAAAATTGTATATTTTTTTTATGATGTTAATGTTATTCATTCCCATTTATTTTTTTGTTGCAAACAAGCATAAATATTAACTTAGTAATTGAATAACATTGATTGATAGAAATAAACCACGAAAAAGAAAACCGAGAATAGGTCATAGGCGCAATTCCAATCCTAAGAGTTTTAATAATCATCATAACAACGTACCAAAGTCTAAAGTTGGTATATCTAAAGCTCTAGAAAAGTATACCTCTTTAGCTCAAGATGCTTACTCTAATGGCGATAGAATTGTGGCTGAAAACTTTTACCAATATGCTGAACATTATCAGAGGGTTCTTAATGAACAATTTGGTATTGAATCAAAACCCTCTAAAGATCACATTAATGAAGAAGTCATTGATGATCAGTCAGGTAGTTTTGATAACATCAAGCCATCAAGAACACAAAGGGCTATTAACGCAAAAAGTAACAGACTAAATAATAAAGTCCAAGATACTTCTGGTGATCAAAAAGCTAGTAAAGAAAACTATACTAGTGATGGGATCGAGGCACTTAAGCCCTTTGAGTCTTCTTTAAACGGAGAAAAAACTCAGTCTTCCTAATAATTTCCTACAGTCTCCGTATCTTCAAATTCTGTTGCTAAAAATCTTTCTCTTGTAAGTGAAATATTAGCATAAAAGTTTGACATATCTTCTTCTTCAACATTGATAGTTGATTCTAATCTCAACTTAATCGGGTTTATTGTTCTATTTTTATGTTTAACTTCATAATGTAAATGAGGACCTGTACTTCTTCCACTCGTACCTACAAAACCAATAATATCTCCTTGCTTTACAACTTTCCCTTTTTTTAAGCCTTTAGAAAATTTATAAAGATGTGCATATCGTGTTTTGAAGTTGTTTAAATGTTTTATTTCTATAAATCTTCCAAATGAGCCATTTCTTCCTGCAAATGTAACTCTACCATCACCTGCAGCCATTATTGGAGTTCCTCTTTTTGCTGCAAAATCGACACCTCTGTGCATTTTACTATAACCAAGTATTGGATGTTTTCTTACTCCAAATTTTGATGATAATCTTGCACCCTGAACAGGTGTTCTCATTAAATGTTTTCTTATACTTTTTCCATTTGCATCAAAATAATCAGTTTTACCAGTACTAAGTTTGTATTTAAAAAGTTCCAACTTATGATCTGTCAAGTGCATTAAACCATATAATAAAGATGGTTCTCCGACAATTTTATCATTTTTTGTGAAGTTAGCTTCATACAAAATATCAATTATATCACCATTTTTTACATCCCTC
>Ga0255759_10000445_pt1:0-30000 | contig 37372 bp, 34 predicted proteins | sample 101ome_20_FD_179959 | JGI IMG/M metagenome (GOLD analysis project Ga0255759, IMG submission 179959) | Coastal salt marsh microbial communities from the Groves Creek Marsh, Skidaway Island, Georgia - 101404AT metaG (version 2) | ecosystem: Environmental > Aquatic > Marine > Intertidal... | reverse complement strand
AGGTGTGGCTGGATCACCTCCTTTCTAAGAGAATTTTAGAACTTGCTTCTAAAATCTTTAAAATAAAGATCACCACCTTCACATTCCTTTAATTTTAATTTCCAAAAGGGCTAGTAGCTCAGTTGGTTAGAGCACACGCTTGATAAGCGTGGGGTCGGAGGTTCAAGTCCTCCCTGGCCCACCATAACTTAAGGGGGCGTAGCTCAGTTGGGAGAGCGGTAGCTTTGCAAGCTATAGGTCGTCGGTTCGATCCCGTCCGCCTCCACCAACATTGCAAATCAGCGGAGTTTTTTGAAAAGTGTATAATTTAATTAATATCAAGTGATAATTTGTATTTTATTACAAATTTTTATTTTCACTCTTTTTTGTATAAAAAAAGTTTGAGAGTTCAATAAAGTATGAAAAGGGCGTATAGTGGATGCCTTGGCATTGAGAGGCGATGAAGGACGTAGCACGCTGCGATAAGCTTCGGGAAGTTGCGAGCAAACTTTGATCCGAAGATTTCCGAATGGGAAAACCCGACTCTTTAGAGTCATTACTGTGTGAATTCATAGCATAGTAAAGCAAACCTAGTGAACTGAAACATCTAAGTAGCTAGAGGAAAGGACATCAACCGAGACTCCGTTAGTAGTGGCGAGCGAACGCGGAATAGGCCAGTGTTAGCATATTAATAACCAGAATTAGCTGGAAAGCTAAGCCATAGTAGGTGATAGCCCTGTATGGGTAAAAATTTATGTTAATCTTGAGTAGAACGGGACACGTGAAATCTTGTTTGAATATGGGGGGACCACCCTCCAAGCCTAAGTACTCCTCAGTGACCGATAGTGAACAAGTACCGTGAGGGAAAGGTGAAAAGCACCCCAAGTAGGGGAATGAAATAGTATCTGAAACTGTATGCCTACAATCAGTAGGAGCCTCTTAAGAGGTGACTGCGTACCTTTTGTATAATGGGTCAGAGACTTAATCTTACGTGCAAGCTTAAGCCGTTAGGTGTAGGCGGAGCGAAAGCGAGTTTTAAAAGAGCGATTAGTTCGTAGGATTAGACCCGAAACCGAGTGATCTAGCTATGGGTAGGTTGAAGGCACGGTAACACGTGCTGGAGGACCGAACCCACGTATGTTGAAAAATGCGGGGATAACCTGTGGCTAGGGGTGAAAGGCCAAGCAAACTCGGAAATAGCTGGTTCTCCGCGAAAACTATTTAGGTAGTGCGTTGTGATTAGGTTAACGGGGGTAGAGCACTGGATAGGGAATGGGGGAGCGATCCTTACTGACCCTAACCAAACTCCGAATACCGTCTAACTATGCACAGCAGACAGACTATGGGTGCTAAGGTCCATAGTCGAAAGGGAAACAGCCCAGACCACCAGTTAAGGTCCCCAAGTTATGGTTAAGTGGGAAAGGGAGTAGAAAGTCCAATACAACCAGGAGGTTGGCTTAGAAGCAGCCATTCCTTTAAAGAAAGCGTAACAGCTCACTGGTCTAAATAAGTCTTTCCGCACCGAAGATGTAACGGGGCTTAAACCATACACCGAAACTGTGGACACTCTTTTAGAGTGTGGTAGCGGAGCGTTCCGTAAGCCGTTGAAGTTAAATTGTAAAGTTTAATGGAGGTATCGGAAGTGAGAATTCTGACATGAGTAGCGATTAATAGTGCGAGAAACACTATCGCCGAATATCCAAGGGTTCCTGCGCAAGGTTATTCCGCGCAGGGTAAGCCGGCCCCTAAGACGAGGGCGAAAGCCGTAGTCGATGGGAACCAGATTAATATTTCTGGGCCTGCTAGAAGTGACGAATGCTAAATTTTGTATTTCCTTATTGGATTGGAAATGCAATGGAGGTGTTCCAGGAAATAGCTCTAGCATATAGACCGTACCCCAAACCGACACAGGTGGATAAGTAGAGCATACTAAGGCGTTTGAGAGAACGATGTTGAAGGAACTCGGCAAATTACTCTCGTAACTTCGGGATAAGAGAGCCTTAAGTGTGGGCAACCGCGTTTAAGGGGCACAAACCAGGGGGTAGCGACTGTTTACTAAAAACACAGGGCTCTGCAAAGTCTTTAAGACGAAGTATAGGGTCTGACGCCTGCCCGGTGCCGGAAGGTTAAAGTGATGTGTGCAAGCATTGATCTGAAGCCCCGGTAAACGGCGGCCGTAACTATAACGGTCCTAAGGTAGCGAAATTCCTTGTCGGGTAAGTTCCGACCCGCATGAATGGCGTAACGACTTCCCCACTGTCTCCAACATTGACTCAGCGAAATTGAACTCTCCGTGAAGATGCGGAGTACCCGTGGTTAGACGGAAAGACCCCGTGCACCTTTACTATAGCTTCGTAGTGGTATTAGTAAATTAATGTGTAGGATAGGTGGGAGACTTTGATGTAAGAGCGCCAGCTTTTATTTAGTCGTCCTTGAAATACCACCCTTTGATTTACTGATATCTAACCAAATCCCGTGAACCCGGGATTGGGACCCTGCGTGGTGGGTAGTTTGACTGGGGCGGTCGCCTCCTAAAGAGTAACGGAGGCGCGCGATGGTAGGCTCAAACCGGTTGGAAATCGGTTGTAGAGTGCAATGGCATAAGCCTGCCTGACTGCGAGACTGACAAGTCGAGCAGAGACGAAAGTCGGTCATAGTGATCCGGTGGTTCTGTGTGGAAGGGCCATCGCTCAACGGATAAAAGGTACGCCGGGGATAACAGGCTGATACTGCCCAAGAGTCCATATCGACGGCAGTGTTTGGCACCTCGATGTCGGCTCATCACATCCTGGGGCTGGAGCAGGTCCCAAGGGTATGGCTGTTCGCCATTTAAAGTGGTACGTGAGCTGGGTTTAGAACGTCGTGAGACAGTTCGGTCCCTATCTGCCATGGGTGTTGGATACTTGAGAGGAGCTGTCCCTAGTACGAGAGGACCGGGATGGACGTACCTCTGGTGTACCGGTTGTGACGCCAGTCGCATCGCCGGGTAGCTAAGTACGGACGGGATAACCGCTGAAAGCATCTAAGCGGGAAGCCTCCCTCAAAACTAGGTATCCCTTGAGAGTCGTGGAAGACTACCACGTTGATAGGCTAGGTGTAGAAGTACGGTGACGTATGAAGCTAACTAGTACTAATAACTCGAATGAACTTTATTGAATATCTCAGACTTTTTTTATACAAGTATATTAATAAACTACTACTGTGTTTTTATGGTCCGGTGGTTATGGCGAGGGGAGAACACTCGATTCCATTCCGAACTCGGTCGTGAAAACCCTCAGCGCCGATGGTACTTTGTCTTAAGGCACGGGAGAGTAGGTCGTTGCCGGGCCTTAAAAACACAGCTGCTATTAACGCGGGGTGGAGCAGCCTGGTAGCTCGTCAGGCTCATAACCTGAAGGTCGCAGGTTCAAATCCTGCCCCCGCAACCAATTTATTTGCTATCGCAAATCTTTTTAATATTAATCAATTTCTTAAATTGGTACAATTTACAAATGTTTTTCAAAAAACATTTTAAGGATCAAAACTTCCAATTTGGCTTACTTATAAGTACAGTCACTACTCTGATATTTTTTTATAAATTACTTTATTTAAACACTTTAAGTATAAGTCTTCTTTTAACCTCAACAACATTTTTAACCTTTACAATCTTTTTTTCCAAAGTTTTTTTATACCCTTTAAAGTTATGGATAAAGTTCGGTTTCTTTTTGGGGTTAATAGTTACACCTTTATTTTTGACATTAGTATACATTTTAACAATTATTCCAATCAGTTTATTGATAAGAATTTTCAACTATGATATTTTAAAAATGAAAAAATCAAATCATAAAAGTTATTGGATTACTAGAAACCAAAAATCAACACATTTCAGGGATCAATTTTAATGTCAAGTTTTTTGAAAGAATTTTTCGTTTTTTTAATTAAACGTAAAAAATTTTGGATATACCCAGTTGTTATTGTGTTGTTAATTTTTGGATCACTATTTGTTTTAACTCAAGGAACTGTTGTTGCTCCTTTTATCTACACAATTTTTTAAATATATATGATAAAAATTATTGGTATATCAGCATTTTATCATGATAGTGCAGTTGCTTTGTTGGAAAATGGCAAGATTGCTTATGCAGCACAGGAGGAAAGGTTTTCCAGAATTAAACATGATAAAAATTTTCCAACACTTGCTCTAAATAATCTTTTGAAATACAACAAAATAAATTTGTCAGAAGTTGACTATATTGTTTTTTTTGAAAAGCCTTTTCTAAAGTTTGAAAGACTTATTGAAACTTATCTTGCTTTTGCCCCAAGTGGATTTTTTCAGTTTTTAAAATCTATACCTCTTTGGTTAAAAGAAAAGTTATTTATGAAAAAAAATATTTTTGAAAATTTAAAAAAGATTGATCCTAATTTTGACGAAAAGAAAATTTTTTTTTCAGAGCATCATTTAAGTCATGCTGCAAGTGCTTTTTTTCCATCAAAATTTGAAGAGGCAATTGTTTTTACCGCAGACGGAGTTGGTGAATGGGCAACCACCTCGGTAAGCATCGGCAAAGAAAACGATTTAAAGGTTATAAAAGAAATTCATTTTCCAAGTTCCTTAGGTCTTCTTTATTCTGCGTTTACTTTTTATTCAGGCTTTAAAGTGAATAGTGGTGAATACAAGTTAATGGGGTTAGCACCTTTTGGTTCACCAAAATTTAAAAACTTAATTAAAGAAAAATTAATTGATATCAAAAAAGACGGATCATTCAGAATGAATCAGGAATTTTTTGAATACTCAACTGGTTTTAAAATGGTGAATAAAAAATTTGAGCAACTTTTTGGAAAACCTAGGAGAAAACCAGAGTCAGAAATTTCAAAATTTTATATGGATATTGCAGCATCAATTCAAGTAGTAACTGAAGAAATTATTATAAAAATTCTAGCAAATCTAAAAAAAGAATTTAATTTAGACAACTTATGTCTCGCGGGTGGAGTTGCTCTTAATTGTGTTGCGAATGGAAAAGTACACAAAAAAAAGATTTTTAAAAACATATGGATTCAACCTGCAGCAGGGGATGCAGGTGGCTCCATTGGTGCAGCCTTAGCTTTTTGGCATCTCCATTTAAAGAAAAAAAGAATTATTGAAAAAAAAGACAAGATGTTTGGATCCTATTTGGGAATTTCATTTTCAAATAAAGAAATCAAAAAAATCTTAAAAAATGAAAATACTATATTTACATTTTTTAATAAAAAGGAATTAATTGAGAAGACAGCTCTTGAAATTTCCAAAGGTAAAGCCATTGGGTGGTTTCAAGGTAGAATGGAATTTGGACCTAGAGCATTGGGAGCTAGATCAATCATTGCTGACCCTCGCAACCCAAAGATGCAAAAAAATTTAAATCTCAAGATTAAATTTAGAGAGAGCTTTAGACCATTTGCACCTTCAATTATTTTAGAAAAAGTTTCTGACTGGTTTGATTTAGATGTTGAATCACCTTATATGCTCATTGTATCGAATGTAAAAAAACACAAACTTTTGAAATCCAAAGCTAGCCATTTGAATGGTTTACAAAAAATTAATAACTTGAGGTCCAAGATTCCATCAATTACTCATATCGATAACAGCGCAAGAATCCAAACAGTAAAAAAATCTGATAATAAAATTTATTATGATTTAATAAAACAATTTCATAAATTAACTAAAGTTCCTATTCTTATCAATACCTCATTTAATATTAGAGGAGAACCAATTGTTTGTACTCCAAAAGATGCAATAAGATGTTTTATGGGAACTGGTTTAGATTTCTTGGTAATAGGTAATTATATTTTAGATAAAAAATTACAAAAAAATAAAATCAAAATTTATACAAATAAATTTGAGTTAGACTAGTTATATCTTTTTAATTTTTAAATTTTTTGGTTATACAATTTGCTAAAACTTCATTTCCTTGGGGACTTAAATGGTTTATATCAAAATAGATTGTTTTATTTATATTTTTTACACAACTTCTAAGATCCAGTATTTTGATATCCTTTTCCCCAGCTTTTTCTTTAAGCATCTTGTAATAAGATTCAAATGCTAACTTAATCAAATCAATAGAATAATACTCTTTAATTTTCTCCACTATTTTTTTTTCAACATCAGTGTAGACAATTTTGTCAAACAAATTTGGTTGAATAAAAAACAAAACTCTAATATTTTCATATTCTGCAAGTTTTTTTACAAATAGATAATTTTGAATAACAATATCAGAAGCTACATTTGATCTATGTATTATTTTTTCTTTTGTTGATATTTGCGAAAAATTATTAACGGATATTGGATATAAGTTATCAGTTTCCACAATATTTGCATTAATGACCGGAGTAATTCCTGTCAACAATCTAAAAAGTGCACTTCTACTTGATAGTGACTCAATTATTGCATACCTTAAATTTAGTCTTCCACTCATACCTAAAGCGCTGAAACCAAATGTATAACTTGGTGTTCCTAATACTACTTTCTGCATTACATCATTAATTCCCTCAATAAACCAAGCTTCCTTGACAGGAAAAGAGTATTTTAAAAGTTTAATAAAATAATTTGTGGTCTCTGTATTTGAATAGGCAGAAAATCCATAATTATGATAAGAACTTAATTTATCAGATCGATTCAATGCCGCTGGTAATGAATACTCTTGACATTCAAGACCATCGCCATAAACAGTTGAACCTCCCAATATAAAAATATTTTTTTCTTTGTCATCTCTTGGTCCTCTTCCATTAAAAGTAAGAGATAATTCATTTGTGTATTGAGCAATTTTTCTTTTTTCATTCTGATTTAAATGTTCTAAAGGTACAAGAGGTTTTCTTAGTAAATTAAAATCGTTAAAAATTTCATTACTACATTCTTTTACTTCAAAAACTTTCCACTCATCTTTTTTTAAATTTTCTTTTATCGATTCGTATGAAACTTTACTAAATTTTTGAAATGGATATCTTTCAATTTTTCTGGCTAGCATCTCAAAACAAAATAAAAGGAAAAATGAAATTAAGATGTAAAGTATTAGATTTTTAAAGATAATCATAGGGTTATTGTAGATCATACCAAGTTGATTTAGGATTGGAAGAATATTATTGTTTATCTATTATTAAAAATAAAATTAAACAAAAGTCTTTTTAATTAATTTTAATGCCAATTTCTCTGCAAAATCTTTTTTGTGTTACTCTTTTATTTTTATTTTTACCCTTGCAGTGATATGATTGTCTTTAATTTTTGCATTTGAAAATTCAAACTTTTTATTTCCATAATTTATAAATGCTCTCGGATAATCCAAGCCATCTAGTGCTCGTATTTTATCATAGATAGATATTAAACCTTCTTTTGTTTTTATTTCACTTTGTTCTGGTTTTCTCCTTATAAAATATTCCGGCTTACCAATTTGAGGTTTTGGTTTAAGCTTTGAGGTTATTAATTCAAGAATTATTTTTTCAGATGCAACTTTGATTCTTGAAAAAATATTTTTTAAATCTCCCTCTAACGAAATTTCTATTGTTTTATAAATTGGACCGGCGTCTAACTCTGAAGACATTTTCAATGCACATAATGGAGTGGATTTAAAACCACGAAAAATCATATTTTGAATAGGACTCCCCCCTCTTCCAAAAGGTAACGGTGAGGGATGAAATAAAATGCAATCATAATTTTCAATAATATTTGCGGGAACTAACCAATGCCAGTGTGTAAAAAAAATTGATAGAGGATTAATTTTTTTTAAATACTCAACTGTTAAATCCTCTTTTTTTGAAATGTAAAAAAAAGAGGTGTTTTTAAGCTTTTTGTAAGGAAAATCTTTGGAAAACCATTTTTTTGAACAACAAATTAAATAATTTCTCATCTTTTAATTTTTCTAACTATTTCAAACGCTTCAGCCATATCTAGCCCAACTTGATTTCCTCTATATTTAGCTAAATTCTTTATTCCATCATATGATCTCGTATGTGGGTAGTCTCTCATTTCCATTGAATAGCTCTCTAAAGCTTTAAGTTTCAGGTCCCATACATCTTTTATAGAAATAAACAGATTAGGTTCAAAAAGACCATTAATTTTTCCAAAGCTATAATCAGTTGCAGAAGAAACTTCCATTAGTCTTATTTCAGAACATAACTCATTTGATTGTGGTCTAAAGGCTGTCAATGTCGCCTGATTTACTATTCTGTGATCAATATTTAAATCAGCCTGACTATGAGTGTAAATAATATCAGGCTTTATTTTTTCTTTAATTTTCTCAATCGATTTTATAACTGAAATTAAAGAGATCGCATCAAGACAATTATCCTTAAAATTTGGTGACTTAAGCCATTTAAACTTAAGCCTATCTGCAGTGGTTTGAGCAGCCTTATTTCTGATTTTCAATTGATCATCAGTATGGTTGTCTCTAGCTGAAACTCCGTCACAAAGGGACAAGCAGAAGACATCATCACCTTTTTCTGAATGTAAAGCAATGGTTCCACCCATCCCAATCGTTTCGTCATCAGGATGCGCAACAATAACAAGGATTGTTTTATTTTTCATATTGAGAGTAAATTAACATACTTTATTTTCAATTTTAATTATTTTTAATATTTAATTTTGTAAGCTAAGAGAAAAAATATTTGACTTAAAGTAATGTTTTTTATACAAGCAATTAGGCCAATTTAATATGAGCAAACGTAATTTGCAATTAAATATAGGATTTGTTGAAGCACAAATAAATAAGCTATCTTACATTTTCGCAGATACTGCTTTAAATTATGCTTCTGAAATTAAAAAACAAAAAATCTAATTTTGTAAGTATGAAAATTTTTTCAATGATCTTATTATTTCAAATTTAAAGGGAAAGTATTTTAATGAAATTAGATGATATTAAAAAGCATTGGGATAATAAAGCAAAGAAGTATTCAATAGATTTATTATCTACAACCAAAACCTCAACAATTAAACAACTTGAAATTGATGCTTTTTCAAAAGCAATAAAAAAACTATCAAGCAATACATTTCCTAAAAACCTTTTAGAGGTAGGATGCGGAAATGGTCATAATATATTTGGTTTAGCTCAAATATATCCAGATTTTAAATTTGTTGGTATAGATTATAGTAATGAGATGATTCAAGCTGCAAAGGAACTGTCAAAAGATTATTGTAATTATAAAATTTCTTTTAGCGTTGGGGATGTTTTGAAATTAAAAAAAAAAGAAATGTTAAAATCTGAATATGACTTTGTCTTAACTGATAGACTTTTGATAAACTTAAATTCATGGGATTTGCAAAAACAAGCGCTTAAAAAGTTAGTTTCCTTTGTTAAACAAGATGGTTATTTAATAATTATTGAGAATTTTGTTAAATCATATAAAAATCAAAATCAGCTAAGGCAGCTTAGCGGCCTTCCAAATCGTACCCCAGATCCATATAACAAATTCATTGATGAAAGTAAATTTGAAGATTTTATAAAAACAAACCTTCAAGCAGAAATTACTATGTCCAAAAACTTTGCCAGTCTTCATGATATACTTTTATATGTACTTCTACCGCAAATAAACTCTGGAAATATTATATATGATCATCCGCTAATGCAAAGTGTGACTGATTTTTTGAAGAATATTCCAGAAGAAATGAGAGATGATTTTGGAAGATTTGGGCAAAATAATTTGTATGTTCTTAAGAGACGATAAATGCGACTTTTATTAGCATTCGATTTTGATGGGGTCATTGCTGACTCTATTGAACCATTAAAAAAGGTTTACTACGAATTTCTATCTAATTTCGGTTTTAAAGGAAGCGATGAGGAGTTTCAATTATTAAATGGACCTTCTATCGAGGAAGTTGTTAAAATATTAAAGAAAAATTATAATATTAATAAATCTATTTTAGAACTTTTGAAAAATTACAAATTTTGTCTATCAAAAGCTTATGAAGATGCACCTCTTATCCAAAACGTCTTTACAACACTTAAATATCTTAATGATCATAACGTTGATTTAGTTTTAGTTACCTCCTCAGTTCGTATAGAGGTTGAGCGCTATCTCAAAAAACATAAAATTAAACATTTTTTTAAAAGTATTATTACAGGCGATGAGGTTAAAAGCTCTAAGCCCCATCCAGATATTTATCTTTCTATTAAAGATTTGTACCCCAATCATACAATTTGGGCTATTGAAGATTCTTATAACGGAATCCTGGCAGCAAATAATGCATCTATAAAAGTTATTTATTTTGATAGAAGTTCTCTTGGTACTAGTTTAAATGTTAACTGTAGGATTAGTTCACTCTGTGATTTGAAGATTTTTGTTAAAGCATTTAAAAAAAATTATTGTGTAATAGAAAAATCAAAAAAAATATTTGTAAATATTGTAGATGACTTTTCCCCAAAGCTTAATAATCAACAAGATATGAAGATAGAGAAATTATGGAATTCTACGGTCAAGTCAAGTCAAATTCATGATCGTGAGATGTTATTTTACCTAAGTCATTCAAGTGTTAAGACTGAAATTTATATTAAGGCTTTTTGGGCGCCATACAGATATCATTATGCTCGCATAAAAGATCCTTCTCTAAAAATAAAACTTAAAACTTTAGCAGTTAGTGGAATATGTAAAAATGAAAACGATTCAATTCTCATTGCAAAAAGAACCAATGTTTTTGAATATAATAACAAAATAGAACTTGTTCCTTCAGGAGGAATTCAATGTAGCTCACAAAAGGGAAAATTTATTGATTATAAAGACCAATTAATAAGGGAATTATCAGAAGAAACGTCTTTAGAGTTTAATTCAGTATCATTAATTAACGAAGTTGGTCTAATTGAGGATCTTAATAATGGAGTTATTGATGTGTGTTGTTCATTAAAAATTAAAGGAGATGGAAAGTTAGATTCTGAAGTGTCCAATGAGTATAGGAAATTTTCTTGGATACACTCTGACGATTTGTTGCATAGGGACCTTCTACCTACTTCGATTGGACTGGTTTCTCTTTGTGAAAGTAAAATTGAGTTTAATTCTTAAAATGGAAGGATAAATGAAAATTGGAAAATACAGATTATCATACAAGACTAAACCATTTCTCATAGCAGAAATTTCAGCTAATCACTGTGGCTCATTGTCCTCTGCTAAAGACCATATAATTGCAGCAAAAGAGTATGGTGCAGATGCAGTTAAAATACAAACCTATACTGCTGATACTATGACATTAAATTCAAAGAGTAAGGATTTCTTCATCAGTAAAGGGAGATGGAAAGGTCAGACTCTTTACTCTTTATATAAAAAAGCTGAAACACCATTTGAATGGCATAAGGAGCTTTTTGAATATGCTAAAAAAAATAATATAATAATTTTTTCTACTCCTTTTGACGAGTCTGCAGTTGATCTCTTGCAAAGCTTGAAAACTCCTGCTTATAAAGTGGCTTCTTTTGAATTAACGGATATTCCTCTATTAACTTATATTTCAAAAACTAAAAAACCAACTTTAATATCAACTGGTATGTCAACTGAAAGAGAAATTCAGCAATCTTTGAAAGTTTTTAGAAATTATTCTAACCAAAATATACTATTATTTCATTGTATAAGTGAATATCCTGCAAATTTCGCAACCTCTAATCTGGGGATGATAAATATTTTAAAAAAATTTGGAACATTAGTGGGTTTGTCTGATCATACAATTGGCTTTGAGGCATCAATTGTAGCTACAACTTTAGGTGTCTCGGCAATCGAAAAACATTTTACAATTTCACGATCTAGTAAAAGTGAAGATAGTGCCTTTTCAACTGAGCCTAAAGAGTTTTTAGAACTTTCTAAAATAATCAAAGATGTTCATAATAATTTCAAAAATAAAAAATGGGTAAGAAATAAAGGTGAAATAAATAACAAAATATTTAGAAGGTCAATTTATTTTATTAAAGATTTAAAAAAAGGTGACATTATATCTAAAGACAATATTAAAAGAGTGAGGCCAGGTATGGGTTTGAAACCAGAGCTGTATGAAAATATAATCGGTAAAAGATTAATTAAAAATGTTAAGTTGGGTCAAAGAGTTAGCCGTGGTCTTCTGAAGAAATGAGTAAAAAAGTAAATCAATATGGCGCTCATTATTTAGATGATGACGATATAGAAAGTGTAGTGGATGTTTTAAGGAATAAAAATTTAACCGCAGGGGATAACGTAACAAAATTTGAAAATGAATTTTCACGTAGAGTAAGGTCAAAATATGCAGTTGCATGTTCTAATGGAACTGCTGCTTTACATTTATCAATTTTAACACTTGGACTTAAAAAAAATGATTTGGTTATTGTTCCGAGTATTACATTCGTTGCAACTTATAATGCTGTTATAATGGCTGGCGCTCAACCAATTATTTCTGATGTTGACAGTGAGACTGGTTTAGTAAACTTGAAGCAAGTTGAAGATTTAATCAAAAAATATGGTGAAAGAATAAAGGCTGTTATAGTTGTGCACCTCAATGGGAATGTCTCAAAGGTATGTGATATTAAATTTAAGTATAAAAACATCAAAATTATTGAAGATAGTTGTCATGCTTTAGGGAGCACATATTTTTTAAAAAAAAAACACAATGTAGGTGATTGTAAATATTCAGATATAAGTACTTTTTCATTTCATCCAGTTAAAAATATAACTACTGGTGAAGGTGGAATGATTACAACCAATAATTATAAAACTTTCCAAGAATTAAAATTACTTAGAAGTCATCATATATCTAGGTTAAGTCTTAAATATAAATCATTTCCATATAAAATTAACAATCTGGGTTACAATTATCGACTTACAGATTTTCAATGTGCACTGGGTAGGAGTCAACTAAAAAAATTGGAGAATTTCAAGAAGTATAGAAAAAAGTTAGTAGCTCGTTACTTAAAAAATTTTAATTCTAAAGAATCTTTTTTAAAGTTTGTTGATGATAAGTTTTCTAATTCATTTTGGCATTTATTTGTATTAAAGATAAATTTCAAGAAACTTAGAAAGTCTAGAAAATTGGTTATGGAAAAATTAAATAAAAAAGGTATTGCATCTCAAATTCATTATATTCCCTTATATAAGCATAATTACATAAAGAAATTCTACAGCTCATCTATTGCAGGTAGCTATAGTGGCTCTGAAAATTATTATTCCCAAATAATTACTTTACCTCTTCATACAAAGTTAAATTTCAATGATATAGATTACATATCTAAAGAACTTATAAGTATTTTAGAGGAAAAAGATAAAAAGTGAATTCTGATTTTAAAGTACTTATGAAGAATTCTTAGTTAGCAGTTAAAATAATTTAAAAATAGCTAAAAGCTTGTTTTTTTCTTTTAAATATAATCCTAAAATATGATTAAAAAATTTTAAATTAGCAAGATTAGCAATTTAGAAATTTGAGTACTTTAATCTTATTCTAATTTTCTTTGACCAACTTCTAATTCTTAATTATTTCAGTATGTTTACTATAGGAATTTCCATTTTATTTCTAGTTAAATTATTCTGAGGCCAGTAACATTTTATTATTCTTGAAAAATTTGGATAATACTTAGTTACATTTTAGGAATAATCTTCATTACAGTTATTTTATCTATGATGTAGTCTTGAACGTAAATCCAACTAGTCTGTTTTGGAAGGCTTTTTATAATGATGTTAAAAAAAACAAAATGAAAAGTGATATAAGAATATAAAGTATTAGATTTTCTAAGGTAAACATACTGATAAATTAGATGATAACAAACTGATTTAGTACAAAAAGAATATTAAAATTTTAATAACAAAATTAAATAAAAACCTTGTTAATTAATTTAAATACCCATATTCTGTAAAAAATTTATTTGGCGTTAGATTGTAATAATTAATGTGTGGTATATCAGGATTTTTAAGATTTTCGAATAGATTATCTAAGGAAAAACTTGATAGTTATTCAATATTAATGGCCAAAAAGTTAATCAAAAGAGGACCTGACTCATTTGGGGTATGGTCAGACCCAAAATCTAATATTTCTTTGTCTCATAGGAGATTATCAATTTTAGATTTATCAGAAAAAGCTAATCAACCAATGATATGCTCAAACAATAGATTTGTAATTGTATATAATGGCGAAATTTATAATTTTAAAGAAATTCAAGATTCATTAGGAATTAATCCTAAAAAAATAAAAACATCATCTGATACTGAGATTTTGTTAGAATTAATTTCAAAAAAAGGTGTAAATAAATCTTTGTCAATACTAAATGGTATCTTCTGTTTTGCTGTCTGGGATAAAAAAAAGAAAAAATTATTTATTGTAAGAGATAGGGTTGGGGTAAAACCCGTTTATATTTATTGGGATAAGAAATCATATTTAGCTTTTGCATCCGAGATCAAAGCATTGAAAGTTTTACCCTGGCTTTCATTTGATCTAGACAAAAAATCTATAGTAAATTATGTAAGACTGAATTATATACCTTCTCCTTTCTCTATTTATAAAAATGTAATAAAGTTGAATCCCGGCAGTGTATTTGAGGTAGATTTAAAAAAACAAGTTTCAATAAAGAAATTCTACAATATTAATTATAATAATTTACAATCAAAAAATTTTAGTAATCCATCTGATACTCATAAAATTTTAGAAGAATCAGTAAAAAGTCAAATGATTTCTGATGTACCATTAGGAGTATTTTTATCCGGAGGGGTTGATAGTTCTTTAATAGCTGCATTAGCACAAAAAAACTCATCAAAAAAAATAAATTCATTCACAATTGGTTTTGAGGAAAATGAATTTGACGAGGCTAAATATGCAAAAAGAATTTCTGGAATAATTGGAACAAATCATAATGAAGTTTATTTTAATTATGATTCTCTTTCGGCACTGATAAAAAAAATGCCAGATATATATGACGAACCTTTTGCTGATTCTTCTCAACTCCCGACGTCTTTACTTAGTCAGATTACAAAAGAAAAAGTAACAGTAGCTTTATCTGGTGATGGGGGTGATGAACTATTTGGTGGTTATTACAGATATTTTTTAGCCGAAAAATATAATAATTTAATTTTTACTAGATCACCATTTGTTAAAGGTTCATTAAAAAAAATAATCAATTCTTTGCCTTTAAAGTTTTGGAATACTCTTGGAATTTTCTTACCTAACAAATTAGGAGGCATACATTTTGGAGACAAATTGCTTAAGTTCTCTAGGCTACTAGATGAAAATGCAGAGACATCATTTCACCAAAGAATTATTAGTAATTATGATGATTTTTCAGAAATTCTTTTTAGTACTGATGAAAATAAAATTAGATATTTTGACCCAAAATATGAAGAACTAATTCTTGACAATTCTAAAAGAATGCAGGTTTTAGATTTTTTAACATATTTACCTGATGATATTTTAACAAAAGTAGATAGAGCTTCAATGAATTATTCGTTAGAAGTTAGAGTTCCCTTTTTAGATAATAAAGTTATCAATCATGCTTTTAGTTTAAAAAAAGAAGAAACAATCAAAAACTCTAATGGAAAAATAATTTTAAAAAAGATATTAGGAAAATATCTACCAAAGCATTTAATCAACAGGCCAAAAATGGGTTTTGGTGTACCTTTAGATAAATTATTAATTAAAAATTTTTCTGGGTTAATAGATAATTTTCTTCATTCAAAAAAAGTTGAACGTCAACAAATTTTTAAAGTTAATGTTTATAGAAAATTGTGGGAAGAACATAAATCTTTGAAAAGAAACTGGCAATTTGTGTTATGGAATTTTCTTATTTTTCAGCTGTGGTACGAAAGGTGGGAGAAAGATTAAATTTTTTCGTTATGATTTTTTATAGGATGATTAAATCCAATTATTTTTTTTAATATTGTATCACCCCATAGTATTGATTGTTTATCAGTTGTTTGAATCTTTTGCATATTATCTGAAAAATAATCTTTTTTATATTTAATTTCATACTTACCCGACATTAAAAAAAATTCCCTATGTCCATTTTTCTGCTTAAAATTATATATTTTTTTATCTGGATGATGATGGTTTTCATAAGCAAATTTTTTTTTTGGAACAAAATCTCTTATAAAAATAAAACCATTTGTTTTTAATAACCAATCTATGGAAGATATAGTTCTTAAGATTAAGGATCGATCTATCCAAGAAAGCACATCATCAATTATAATTAAATCAAATAAAGAAAAGTTTTTTCTTGTATTGGATATATATTTTGAATGAATAAAAGTTGTATTTTCAAAATTAATTTTATAATTTTTTTGGCAAAAGGTTTTTGCTTCTGAAGATGGTTCAACTCCAAAAACTTTACATTTATGATCAGTTTTTAATTTATAAAGTAGATCTCCAATAAAACAACCAATTTCAAAAACATAAATCTTATTTAAATTTATATTTTTTTTTAAAATTTCATAAATTTCTTTTTTATTTTTTCTAAGATGACCTGGGTTTTTTAATTCATTATTCTTATTTTTTTTCCACCTATTAAAAAAAAGATTAGCTTCTTTTTTTAAATAAAAATCATCTTGTTTAAAGCGTGTCATTGAAAATAGGCATTTAAAAATGTTTAATATAATTTTATAACTTATTTTTAAATGGTATCTTTGATGATAAACTTTTCATTGTCAAATTATTTATCTTAGGAATGAAAAAAAAAATACATATAATTGGCTGTGGTCTATATGGTGCAATTTTGGCTTATCACTTTGCTAGCCAAAAATATGAAGTTACTATGATTGAAAAATCAAAAAAAATATTCTCAAATTTTAAACCTGTAAATATTTTATCATATAAGTTAAATAATGGATTTCACGGAATAGAATACCCAAGAGCGAAAAAACTTATTGATTTTCTTAAGAAAAAAATTGAAGTTAAGCTATTTCAAAAAGAAAATATTAGAAAGTTAATAATAGATGATTTTTTGATTGATACTAATACTAAGTTAGAAAATTTTCCTGATAAAATTTCAAATATTTTTAAAAAAAAGAATTTGAAATCATTTAAAGATCAAAATTTAGAATTTTTTTTTAAAAGCTTTTTTTTACAAAAAATAAAAAAAAACTTAGATAAGTTTTCATTTGATTATGAAGTTTCGAAAAGGTATATAATTCCTTGGTTTCTTCCGGCTGAAACTAAAATATTATTAAATGATGAAGGTATGAAGTTTAGAGAGGCAGTTCGAAAAGGAAAGATGACTCCCAAATACTTTTTTCCTGACAGCTTTATATTTGATGATATCAGTAAAAAATTAAAAAAAAAATTAATTCAATTAAATGTTAAATTTTTATTATCTACAGAAGTAAAATTTAAATATGAAGAAATCGAATATATCAAAAATAAAAAAAAACTAATTTATGATTCTGATAATGTTTTACATTTTCATTGCTCTTCGTCAATTCCCATTCTTCAAGAAGCTAAACCCAATATGTTGAATGATTTAAAAGAGGTAAAGAGATTTTTTTTTAATATATTATTTAAAATCCCGAGAACCTCATTAAATTTTAGTTTTTCTGAAATACTAAACTTAAATTATAAAATGATAAATGTAAATAGAATCTCAATTCCACATAACTTGACAACCAAAAAACAAATATTTTTTCAAGTGGAGTGTATCTCAATCAAAGAAAAAATATCAAACAGTGAAATAGAAGATATTAAAAAGGAGTTAAAAAAAATTTTAAAGCTAGATAAAATTGACTATGTTGGACACAAAAATACCAGGTTAATCTTTTATCCCTCAAACAAATGGGTTTTTCTGGCAAGAAATGAATGCATAAATTTTTTAAAAAAAAACAGAATTAAATTAATTACAAAAAATTATTTTTACCCGATAAATATGAATAAGGCATGGATTTGGGCAAATGAAGATTTTAACAAGTATAAATAAAACTGAATAAAAATTACAGAATGACGTAATCGTTTTGTTTTGATGTTTTTTGAGAATGTGTAGAGATTTTTTCTTTTGTTTTAATGAAGTGTTTTTCATTATGTTTTGGTGAATTTTTCAAATTAGTTTTATTTGAGTGATTTTTGATACTATCTGTTTTGATCCATTTGCCATTTTTTTTTCCCATATCAAAGGATCTCGATGTATGTCAATAATTCCATAAAATTCTTTTTCGGTCATTCCAGTTTTTTTTAAGAAAATATTTAGATCACTTGGAACAACAGGGTCATACTTTTTAACCATTTCAATACCTTCTTCCCTTGTCATTCTTCCATACCTTATTTCGGTTGAAACGTCATCGGTGCACCTCCCATAACCAAACTTAAGATACTTTAAATAATCATGCAATCCATTTGCATGAACATCATCAAGTTTATCATAATTATTGCTTGAGAACCAAATTCATTCGAAAGTGATTTAATTAAGTTTTTGTTGATAAATCCACCAGTATTAATGCATACTTTGTCTGCGCCGATTTTAAAATACTTTTGAGCATCTTCAATTGAGTTTATTTTTCCACCAACAGATAATGGGACAAAACATCTTTTTGTGAGTTCATCAACAATAGAGTAAAATTTTTCTAAGTAATCTTTATTTTGAGATATTTCTAAAATACAAATCTCATCAACTGCCCAAGAATTAAAAAAATCAACTGCAATAATAGCATTACCAATATAATTTGTAGGACTGAATTTGTTCGTTTGAGCAACTACTCCGTTTCTAATAAGTAAAGTTGCAATTAGTCTGTTAATCATTAATCAATCAGAATTTAAAAAATTATTTAATAACTTCAGCCCTGACATTTGTGATTTTTCAGGATGGAATTGGCAACAAAAAATATTTTCAACTTCCATAGCAGAAATAAAGTCAATATCATAACTGCAGGTAGAATGAATATAGTCACTATGGAAAGAATTTTTAGATAAAAAATAACTATGAACAAAATAATAGTAGTTTTCTTTCCCCAGTGACTTAAAAAGTCTACCTTCTTTTGGAATGGCTATTTTATTCCATCCAATATGAGGAACTGTAAAACTTTCATTTTTAGGTCGAAATTTTTTGAAATTTCCTTTTAGCCAACCAAGACCACTTAAATCTCCTTCTTCACTTTTTTCAAAAATTAATTGCATGCCTAAACAAATTCCAATGAAGGGAATTTTTTTTTCTAAAACATAAAAAGTCAAATGATCTATTAATCTTGAGGATTTTAATAAATTTATACCAGTATCAAAAGCCCCCACACCAGGAAATACAATTTTACTCACCTTATCTATATCTTGAGGATTTTTTATATAAATTGGATTTGTATCTAGATACTATAAAGCATTATAAACAGACTTTAAATTGCCTAGACCAATATCAAGTATACCGATTTTTTTTTTCATTTTTTATATTTAATAAAAAGAGCTACCACATTAATGATAGTTGATAAATAAGACTATTGAAGATCATTTAAAGTTTTTAAAATCTATTAAGTAAATTTACTAGATTACTATATAAAACAAAATTATATTTGCAAAGTTAGAAAAATAAATTCACATTTGATTATTCTCAAAGTTTAATTACAAATAAATACCTATGGATATGAACAAAGAAAAAAAAATAATAATAATTACTAATGAGCTTAATAGGGGAGGGACAGAAGTTCAGCTTTTAAATCTAATTAAAAAGATAAGAAAATATTATGACATAACTCTATTTGCTTTTAAATCTGGAAATATGTTAGAGGATTTTAAAAAACAAAAAGTAAAATTATATGTAGGTGGAGGAAGTTTTGTAATAATAAAATTTGTTTTATTTTTAATCTTTAATAAAACAAACATCTATCATTTTTTTTTACCTAAATCTTATATTTTAGGAGGTATTTTGACTTTCTTTTCACAAAAAAAAAAAATTATGAGCAGAAGGTCGCTTAATAATTATCATAAAAAGTACTATTATTTCTCTCTGTTTGTAGAGAAGATATTGCACAAAAAAATGAACCTAATTTTGACCAATAGTGAGGCGAGTAAGAATCAACTTATTAAGTATGAAAAAGTTGAGAAGAGTAAAGTAAGAGTCATAGAAAACTTTGTTTCTCAAGTTAAAATAAAAAATGTTTTCAGAAGTAAAGACATAGTAAGATTTTTATATGTAGCCAATTTTATCGGGTATAAATCGCACGAGAAATTAATACAGATGTGTTCTAAAATAAAAGTTAAAAAAAGGTGGGAATTATTATTGATTGGGGCAGATAGAGATGGCTTGAAAAAAAAAATAAAAAAACAAATAGAAAACTTTAATCTGAAAAAAAAAATAAAACTATTAGGTGAAAAGAATAATTTAAGTGCTTTTTACAGTTCCGTGGATTTTGCAATTAGCACTTCTGCTGAAGAAGGCTCATCAAATTTTTTGCTTGAATCTATTTCATATGGTCTTCCAATTATTGCTTTTGATGTGGGGGGGAATAGAAAGTTTTTTAAAAATAATGGTTATTTAATTAAAAATTATGATTATGAAAATTTTAGAAAAAAAATAGAGCAGTTGATCGAAGGTAAAGAAGTGAAATATCTAGGTAAGAACTCAATAAAAATTTGTGCAGAAAAATTTGATAATGTTAAAACATTAAAAAAATATATGTCTTGTTATAATAATCTTTTAAAAAATTGACGTTCATAAACTGAACACTATAATCTTTCTTATGAATATAAGAAAAAATAAAAATTTGGAATTAGAGCTTAAGCTTCTATCAAAAATTCAAAAAAACAAAGAAGTATCCCAAAGATCAATATCTAAGGATTTAAATGTAGCTTTAGGTTTTTCAAATGCTTTAATTAAAAAATTAGTTAAAAAAGGTTTTTTAAAACTATCTCAGGCTCCAATGCAAAGATATTTTTATTACATAACACCAAAAGGTTTAATAGAGAAAGCAAATTTAACGAAACAATTTTTAAAAAGTTCCTTAGATTTTTATAAAAGAGCTAAAGACGACTATGAAAGTGAATTTTTAAAAATAAAAAAATTAAAATATAAAAATGTAATTCTTGCAGGAACAGGAGAGTTGGCGGAAATAGCAATCTTGGCTTCTAATTATCAAGAGGTAAAAATAAACTTTATTTATGATAATAAAGCAAAACAAGAAACATTTTGTGGATATAAAGTCCTAAGGAGATTAGATAAGAATTTTAATGAAAAAAATACAGTGTTTATTTTATCTGAGTCTCACACAACAAATGTCGTGTTGAATAAAATAAAAAAAAACTTTAATATTTATATTCCAAAATTTCTAAATTTATGAATTGGATTGTTGTAAATACCAAAAGTAATTGTGAAAACAAGGCTGCCTTAAATTTAAAAAAACAGGGATTTTGTGTTTTTTTTCCAAAAATAAAAAAAAAATACTTTGTGCACAACAAATTTCAAAATTTAAGGAAACCTCTTTTTCCAGGATATATTTTTGTTAATTTAAAAAAAAATAAAGATTGGCTCAAAATAAATTATACATACGGTGTTTTAAAGATACTTCAATTCAGTGAGACGCCATATATTCTTCCCTTTGAAATTTTAGATAATATAAAAAAAAAATGTGATCACGATCATTTTTTTTCTAATGATCTTTTTAAAAAAGGAGAAAAAGTTTTGATTAATAAATTTAAAAACACTGGTCTTGATGCTATTTTCGAAGAATATATTGATGAAAGAAGATCATACGTTTTTTTAGAATTTTTAAAACAAGAAATTAAGACAAAAGTTGACAATAAATATTTAGAAAAAATTAGTTAAAAAAATAAATTTATTAAAAGGGGTATATGCGAAGGTATAAAGTTACTGCACAAAAAATAGTTAAAGAGTATAATTATCTAGATAATAATTTAGCACTGTAATAATTTATGTTATTTGATTCAAAAATTAAAATTGGTAATAAATATATTGGGGACGGCTTTCCCACGTTTATTACTTTTGAGGCTGGTCCAACACATGACAGCTTTAGTTCAGCTAAAGAATTAATTAAAATGGCCGCTGACTCTGGTGCCGATGCGATAAAGTTTCAAATTCTTGATCCAGAAAGACTGATGGCTGATAAAAAACAAATTTTTGAATATGAATATTTATTAAATAATAAAACAAATAAGATTGTCTCTAAAAAAGAAAGTCTTTACAAAATTCTAAAAAGAAGAAGCCTGAAAATGAGTGAGTGGGCAAAATTAAAAAAATTTAGTGATTCATTGAATATTGCTTTTTTTGCAACAATTGCTTTCGAGGATGAAATTGAATTTGTTAAAGATATAGGTTGTGAGTCAATCAAAATTGCTTCTGCCGATGTAAATTATTTACAACTTATAAGAAAAGCAGCTAAAACTGGCCTTTCAATTCAACTTGATACAGGTAACTCAACAATTGGGGAGATAGAAAAAGCGGCCAGAGTTATATATGAAACAGGTAATAAAAAATTAATTGTTCATCACTGTCCTACCGGATATCCTGCAAAATTAGATGCAGTAAATTTAAGGATTATAAAAAGTTTGAAGCAACTTTTCAATTTTCCAATTGCTTTTTCTGATCATTCGCCAGGATATGATATGGATATTGCTGCTATTTGCTTTGGTGCAAATTTACTAGAAAAAACAATTACAAAGGATAAAACAACACCAAGTGTTGAACATATTATGTCACTAGAAAAAGAAGAAGCAGGTATTTTTATAAAAAAAGTTCGTGATCTTGAAAAAGCATTTGGAGCATCTGTAAAAATCCTCTCATCAAAAGATGAAAAAAAGAGATCAATGATAAGAAGAAGTCCATATTTAAAAAATAACGAATGTAAAAATACGGTTTTAAAGAAAATAGATGTGATTTTTAGTAGACCTGGAGTTGGAATAACTCCAGAGGAGTACGAAATTCTTAGAAAAAAAGGGAAGCTAAAAAATAATCTTAAAAGCGGTGATGTGCTAAAAATTGATGATATTATTTTATGAAGTGTATTGCTATTATTCCTGCAAGAGGCGGATCTAAAAGATTTCCAAGAAAAAATATTTATTTATTTAAAAAACGACCAATCATTTCATACACCATTCGGGCAGCTTTAAAGTCTAATTCATTTCACAAAGTAGTTGTATCAAGTGAAGATGAGGAAATAAAAAATATTTCAAAAAAATATGGAGCAGAGATTCATCATAGACCAAAGGAATTATCAGGTGATAGAGTAAAAGTAGCTGATGTTTTATTGAATTGTATTGATTTTTATGAAAAAAATAAAGAAAAATTTGATGTGGTTTGCTGTTTGTTTCCAACATCTCCTTTAAGGGATTATTTAGATATTAGATCTGTAATAAAATTAATAAAAAAAGAAAAAGGAGATTATGTTATGGCAATTACAAAAATGCCATATCCTTATTGGCAATCACTAAAAGAAAAAGAGAAAAATCTCTTTTATCCTGTATGGCCAAAGTTAATTGATAAATCATCTCAAGAAATGGGAGAGTTTTATGTTGATAATGGAAGTACATATGCTATTAAGATTGACGCTTTAAAAAAATATAAATCTCTAAATGGAAAAAAAATCATTGGATATAAAATGGATTTTAAGAAATCTATTGATATTGATTATTATGAAGACTTTGAGTTAGCTAAACTTTTTTATGAAAAAATAAAATAATGAAAATTTTAATTGTGGGATATGGGTCAATAGGACAAAGACATTTTTCAAATTTTAAAAAATATTCTGACGTAAAAGTGTTTGAGTCTCAACCAAAGAGATGGGAAAATTTTTTTTTAAAAAGTATAAAGGAAGCTTTAAAATGGAATCCAGATGGAGTGGTTATCTGCACACCAACACACACGCATCTTAATGTAGCAAAAAGATTTTTGGGTTTAAATTGTCAAATATTAATTGAAAAACCACTGATTCATAAATTCTCTTTAATAAAGAGTTTTAAAGAAAATAAAAGATTTGATGTAAAAAATATTTCAATTGTTAGTAATATGAGATTTCATAAAGGTATTTTAACTTTAAATAAAAATATTAAAAAAATTGGCAAAATTTTTTTTGTTAGATCACATTTTGGAAATTGGTTGCCAAATATGAGGCCAACGGTTGATTACAGAAGGGTTTACAGTGCTAAGAAAAAATATGGAGGAGGGGTAATACTCGACTGTAGCCATGAAATAGATTATTTATCAAATTTGTTTGGTGAGATAAAAAAAGTTAGTTTATTTAAAAAAAAACTTTCTTCTTTAGAAATTGACGTTGAAGATTTTGCAACAATGGTTATTCAACACGATAAAAAAATAATTAGTGAATTGCATTTAGATTTCCTAAGGCCAATAAAAAAAAGAGGTTGTGAAGTTGTAGGAGAAAAAGGTACAATAATTTGGGAAAGTTTAGGTAAGCAACCTGAAAAATGTGTGGTAAAATTCTGTAGAAAAGGTGATTTAAAGTTTTCAACTATTTACTCGAATAAAAATTTAGATACTAATTTATGTTATGATTTAATGACAAAAGAATTTATCAAAAAAATTCAAAATAAAAAAAATATTAATCTTCTTTCTTTTAGTGAGGCTTGTAATCAATTAATTGAAATCGAAAAAAGTCAAATTATTGATTAATAAATTATATGACCAAATTAAAATCTAGGATTAAAAAGAGTTTTGCGGCACAAAAAAAAGCAAAAAAAATAATTCCAGGAATGACACAATTGCTTTCTAAAAGACCTGATAGATTTTCCTTTGGAATATGGCCAAGTTACTATTCAAAAGCTAAAGGATCATATATATGGGATTTAGATGGAAATAAATACCTCGATATGAGTATTGGTGGTATAGGTGCAACAATACTGGGATATGCAGACAAGAACGTTGATTCCGCAGTCCTGAATTCAATAAAAAAAGGTGTTGCAAGTTCGTTAAATTGTTTTGAAGAGATTGAGCTTGCTGAAAAGTTAATTTCAATTCATAAATGGTCTGACAAAGCTAGATTTACGAGATCTGGAGGAGAAGCTATGACTGCAGCAGTAAGAATTGCAAGAGCGTATAACGGTAAAGATAAAGTACTTTTTTGTGGTTATCATGGTTGGGAAGATTGGTATATTTCAGCAAATTTGGGAAGTAAGGATAAACTTGCTGGTCATTTAGCTAATGGATTAACTCCAAATGGGGTACCTATTAAATTAAAAGGGATGTCAATGCCCTTTTTATATAATGATGAGGAATCCTTTATAAAATTAATGAGAAAATATGGATCAGAAATTTCAGCAATTGTTATGGAGCCGGTAAGAAACGTAAAACCTACACCAACCTTTTTTAAAACCATAGAAAAATTTAAAAAACAATTCAACGTTGTTTTAATTATTGATGAGATTTCCTCAGGCTTTCGACTTTTAACGGGAGGTGCACACCTAAATTATGGAATAGAACCAGATGTAGCTGTTTTTTCTAAAGGTTTAGGAAATGGTTATCCAATTTCGGCAATAATTGGTAAAAGTAAAATAATGCAAGCTGCAGAGTCCACATTTTTGAGCTCAACTAACTGGACAGAGAGAGTGGGTCCAACTGCAGCAATAGCTATGTTGAAAAAACACAAAAATTTTGATGTGGCAAAGCATTTAAAATCTCTTGGTAAAAAGGTACAAAATGGTTGGAAAAGATTAGCACAAACTCACAATATAGATATTAAAGTTTCTGGAATCTATCCTTTGAGTAACTTTACTTTTAATGAAAAAGATCCTTTAGCCTTAAGATCATATTTTGTTCAGGAAATGTTAAAAGAAAATATACTGGCTGGAACACAATTTTATGCAATGTTCTCTCATACAGATAAAAATGTAGATAAATATTTAAATGTAGTAGATCAGATTTTTCATAAAATAAAATTTATTATTGAAAATGATTCAGTAAAAAAAGAGCTTATTGGTGAACCAGCAGTAGCTGGTTTTAAAAGACTAAATTAATTAAAATTAAAAAAAATGCTTAATGTTTAAATAAGATAATTTAAATTTCAAACTTTTTTTGATATTAATATAAAAAGCTTTATTTGTAGCAGCAAGAAAAAATGAGTCAGAAAAAAATTTTTTTAAAATCAGAAGGTGATAAATGGTTTCTAAGAAATAAAAGTAATATTGACTTAAAAACATCCTTAAAAAAGGATGCAATTTTAAATTTTTTGGATAAAAAAAAAATATCTTTCAAAAGTGTTTTAGAAATTGGTTGCAGTAACGGTTATCGATTAGAGTTACTTAAGCAAGTTAAAGAAAATTTGCTTTTGTATGGTATTGACCCCTCAGAAGCAGCAATTCAAGATGGTAAAAAAAAATATAATAAACTTAATCTAAAAGTAGGTACAGCTGATAAACTTGAATTCTCAGAAGAAAAATTTGACCTTATCATTTTTGGTTTTTGTCTTTACCTATGTGATAGAAAAGATCTAATTAAAATTGTATATGAAACAAATAGAGTTTTAAAAAAAAAAGGTTTAATAGTAATTTATGATTTTTACTCTTCATTCCCACTTTCAAATAAATATTTGCATTGTAGTGGAGTTAAAAGTTACAAAATGGATTATTCAAAAATTTTTTTATGGAATCCAGAATATAAATTGATTGAAAAAAAAATATTTGAATATAAAGACAAGAAAAAAAAGTCGAATAATGATAAATTGGCTTTATTTTTTATAAAAAAAAAATAAAAGACATTAATTTAAAATTTACAAATGATAGTCAATAAAATTGTTTCTATTCCTGATTTAAGTTGACGTTCATAAATTGAACGTTATAATGTTCATAAATTGAACGCTTCTAGTGTTCTTATTTTGAGGTGCAAACATAATTTATTTCTCCTCGATACTTTCACAAATCTAGATTTATCTGGATAGCGGTAGCTATGAAGAAAAAAAGATTATGCTTTATTTTCGATTCTAAGCCTTCAGAAAAGGATGGGGCAAGCTTAAGGGTTTATCATGAATATATAAAGTTTTTTGTTGATGATAGTTTTGAAGTGACTATAGTCTATTTTGCTAAAAAAAATGAACAACAATTAAAATTTGACTTTAAAAAAAATGTTAATGTAATTCCATTACCAAAAGAAACTCATCTCTTACCCAATAGATTTAAATTAATAAATGATCTTAACGAACAAATTACTATTGAAGGTATTTTGAGGAAATTTAAAATTCAATGTGTTGTTGCTTTCGATATAGTTGCAATTAGTCAACTCACTAACGCCACAAAGATTCCTAAAATTGGCTGGTTAGGTGATTTAAGATATTTAACTAACAAATTTAATTTTTTTTTTTCAGTCAAAGAAAATCTTATGAATATAAAAAGTTTTTTTTATAATTTTGTACAAAATATTTTGATTAGAAAGTTTTATCAAATCCATCTTAAAAAATTGGATAAGATTATAGTTTCTTCATCTTCTTCTGTTAGAGAATTATCAAAACTTAATTTTGAATCAAGTTTTTTACCTTATCCATGGCCTGAGAAGTTTAGCAAAAGAGATTTAACTATTAATATACCAACTTTTTTATTTTTTGGTAATTTAAGTGGTTTAGGATCTCGCTCATCAATAATAGAATTGATAAAAGAAATTTATCCAAAAATGAAAAAAAAATTTGGTGATAACAAGTTTAAAATTTTAATTGGAGGAATTAATTTTAAAAATAGCTATTTAAACAAAATTGATTTAAATCAATTTCCAGAATTAAAATTTATTGGTTATATAAAAAACTTAGAAAAGATTGCCTCGCAATGTAACGCATTTATTTTCCCTGGTAAAGTGCCTATAGGAAATAGATGCAGATTATTAACATGTTTGGCATCAGAAGTTCTGATTATTGTTTCTGAAAGTGTAACATTTGGAAATAATTATCTCAAAAATAAATATAATTCATTGATAGCTAAAAATACTAATGAATTTATTGATCATATGTTTTTTTCTTTCTATAATCCTGAAACTTGTAAAGTTATAAAAAAAAATGGTAAACAGACATACTTAAATAATTATTTCCCGAAGATTGCAATAAGAAAATTTAAGGAAGAAATTTTAAAAATATAAAAATGAAAAAGAATACAATATTAATTACCGGTGGGACTGGAACATTTGGACAAGAGTTTGTAAAGCATTTGTTATTAAAAAAACAATTTAAAAAAATTATTATCTTCTCGAGGGATGAGCAGAAACATTATTTTATGAATTTAAGATTTAAAAACAATCCGCTATTAAGGTTTTTTATTGGAGACATTAGAGACAAATCTAGGCTAGACATTGCAACAAGAGATGTGGACTGCATCGTCCACGCTGCCGCAATGAAACATGTTCCAATTGCAGAATATAATCCTATTGAATGTATTAAAACTAACATATATGGAATGGAAAATTTAATTAATGTAAGTTTAAAAAATAAAGTTTCAAAAGTATTGTGTCTTTCAACAGATAAGGCTGTTAATCCTATCAATTTGTATGGAGCCACTAAGCTATCAGCTGATAAACTCACAATTGCTGCCAATAACCTTTCTGGAGGTTTGAAAACATCTTTTTCTGTCGTAAGATATGGAAATATAATTGGTTCTAATGGATCTATAATACCTTACTTTAAAGAATTAATTGAACAAGGATTAAAGGAGCTCCCAATAACAGACGAAAGAATGACAAGATTTTGGTTAACAATACTTGATGGTGTGAAATTTGTAAATTTTGTACTAGAAAATATGAAAGGTGGTGAAATTTTTTTTCCTAAAATTCCATCTTTAAAGATAAAAGACTTAATTAGAGCTATAAAAAGTGATGCGAAGCTGAAGAAAATTGGTATCAGACCAGGTGAGAAAATCCATGAGGTTTTATGTGACAAAGATATGTCTAGGTATACAATTGAATTTAAGAAGTTTTTTTTAATTAAACCTACAATAATATTAAAAGAAAAAAAGAATTATTATAAGGTTAATGGTGAAAAGGGAAAAGATGTTAAAGAAAACTTTGTTTATGATTCAGAGACAAATACAGATTTTCTTGACATAAAAAAGATTCGAAAACTGATATTTTCATAAAAAATTGATGAATTTAGATAATAAAAAAAAGTATGTTTGGTAGTGTAAAATTTATTATATCAAAATTAAAAAATTTAAATTTTTTTGATAATTTGTTCAGTGTTCTTAATTCGATTGAGAGTCATAACCATTTAAATTTTGAAAAAAAATCACATAAAGAAAGAATTAAAATTGTAAAGCAATTTCATAACCCCATTCATAAACATAAAACCTTAGAGAAACTTAATTTTAAGCAAATAAAAAAAATAAAAAATCAAGCCAATGCTAACATAAAAATTGTTAATGACATAATTGTAGGTTATAGTAAAGTTTTAAAACCTAAAAGTTTCTTACAACTAGGTACTTGGTATCTTGGAGAAATAATTATTTTAAAAATTTCAGGATATAAAGGCAAATTAATTGCATCAGACTTCTCAGCAGAGCATTTAAAAAGCCTTAAAAAAAAAATTAATGGGACACTTTTAGAAAATGTCACTTTAAGAAAAATTGATATAGAAAGTTGTCGACTTTCTGATTTCAATAATGTTGAAATGATGAGTGCTGTTCAAGTTCTGTCAAATATTCAACCAGAAGGTATAAAGAATCTTTTTAGTATTTTAAAAAAGTCAAAAATTAGAATCTTTATCATTTGTGATGCTTATTCTGCAAAATCACAGAGAAATCAAAAAAGTTTTAAATTAAAGAAACTTTTTAATTGGTGCCATCCATATAAAAAGCTTGCAGAAGAAAATGGTTTTAAATCATTTATGATACCAGATTTTACTTTTGATAGTTTTACTGTATCAAGAGCTATATTTGTAATTTATAAAAATATTAATATGGAAAAACATAAAAAAGCATTGGGAGAATCTTTAGAAAGAGTAATAGATAGAAATAGGTATTTGAGATGGTAAGAACTAATTCTTAAACATCTCAGGCTAAAAAAATTTAAAAAAAAATATAACTTTACAAATAAAGATGCATAATTATAAACCAGGATTCATAAATTTTTGTCAGGTATGTGGAGATAAGGATCTAAATCAAATAATAGATTTAGGTCCAACACCACCTTGTGATAGTTTATTAAATAAAGAAAAAGAGGTTCCTTTACAAAAAAAGTTTCCATTGGTTTTTCAGTTCTGTAA
>Ga0255759_10000441_pt1 | contig 37477 bp, 45 predicted proteins | sample 101ome_20_FD_179959 | JGI IMG/M metagenome (GOLD analysis project Ga0255759, IMG submission 179959) | Coastal salt marsh microbial communities from the Groves Creek Marsh, Skidaway Island, Georgia - 101404AT metaG (version 2) | ecosystem: Environmental > Aquatic > Marine > Intertidal zone >... | reverse complement strand
TTCTGTACAAACATTAGGAACGTGGATTGCTTCCAACAGCGAAAAAGTTGATTGGAAAATAATGTGGGCAGCTGCAAGTGCTGTTCTACTATGGGCAGTCTGGTATGGATGGAGTATGTATGGAGGCGACATCTCGTATGGTCGATTAAATAAGATACCGTACGTTGAGCCTCAGTGGTATCATGCTCTGGCACCTGGAGTGCTACTATTACTAACACGGATTGGCGTTCCTGTATCAACATCATTCCTCGTATTGTCAGCATTCGCATCCTCAGTTGTATTAGGATCAATGCTTACAAAAAGTATTGTAGGATATGGTGTTGCTGCTTTAGCTGCTTACGGTATTTGGTTTATTGTACCTAAGTTTATTGAAGAACACAGACCAGTAGAAGAATCACATAAGATGTATTGGCGTGTTGCCCAATGGTGTACAACAGGTTTCTTGTGGTGGACCTGGTTGTCACACGATATGGCTAACATTGCAGTATTCTTACCACGTGTTGTTCCCATTGAATGGATGTTCGTTATATCAGTCCTGTTTGTTGCAGGCCTTGGATATATGTTACGGGAACGTGGAGGCAAAATCCAAGAGATTGTTTTGAATAAGCAGAACACACGTTTTATACGCTCTGCTACTATCATTGACTTTGTTTATTGGATTTGCTTATGGTTCTTCAAAGAGCTGAATGACATACCAATGTCTACTACTTGGGTTTTTGTGGGGTTACTCACAGGTAGAGAGTTAGCATTGGCTACTGTTACTAAGCGATCATCATTCAATCAAATCTTTCCTCTTGTAGCGAAGGACTTTATGAAAATGATGATCGGCTTAGCAGCTTCAGTTGGTATAGTTATGGGAATACAATACTTCGCTTAACTATTCAGAGTCATTGAGCGGATTGTCAAGGATTCGCTCAATGCTCTCCTCTAAATCGTCCCGTGTTTCTCTTAACTGTTCGTCTATTTCACGCATACGGTCATTTAGTGTTTCTTCCATGGCGTATACGTCATTGCGTAGGTCACGCTGTGTTTCATTAGTGCTTTCGTCAATGTTACGCACGAAAGTATCTATTTCATCCACATCTTCTCTGATACGGTCAATATCCTCTTGTAAGTTGTCTACAAGAATATTGAGCGTGTTGAATTGAGTTGATACGTCATCTGAGAGCCCCTGTAGCGTCTCCGCTTGGACGGCCAACTGTTGATTGATTGCTGATGTGTCAGGTAAGTTACCTAACTGCTCTTCAGCATTGAGCAAGCGCTGATATAACTCAAAACCGCCCCACATGGCTCCTATAATAGAACCAAGTAATGGTACAATGAGTAACATCTTTCCGCCACTTACTTTAACATCACCAAATTCTACCTCAGCCATTGAACCTCCTCTGAATCCATTTGTAGGCGTAGTAAATGGTTAGCCCGTAGGTAGCTAATACACTCATAGGTAGTGCAATGTATATCAGCTCCCATGGACTTAAAAATAATATTTCCCATGTAAAGTTTGCCAATGCTTCTCCGTCTCCTACAGGATGCTCGGGTATGAATACCTCTGCATCTTCAAACTCTACATAGTTATGAAACTCTATCCACTCATCTTCAGTAAAACAGATTTCAAACTCTGGTGGACATATATCATCCACTATATCAGCTCCACTTTGCAAATTCCTTAATTGATACTATTTCGTACCAAATAAGTCTTTCTTCATCGGAATCATTTTCTATAGCATGATAAGACATATGTGTATTTAGAAAAAATACTCCTGTACCCTTTTCTTTAGGTGCAGTATAAAATATATCACCATCTTTACTTAATTTGAAGGTAGTAGATACTGGATTGTTTTTTAAATTTAAAATAAATACCCCACCCACATTTCTATTATCTATGTGATAACTCATTTGGTGTCCTTTAGTGTCTAATAGGCATTTTCCTGTACCAAACTCATAGTCAAAATCTTCCATATTGTTAGGCCAAATAGGATCTAGTATGTAGTCTTTTTGACCCTTTAACTTCAATCCTAAATCTTTTCCGTGTTCTGAAATCCATCCACTAGTAATTTTATCTAGATGCATTTCTTTTCTGTTTTCATAATCTCGCTGGGCGTTTTTCATATACCCTGACTGATTGTACATTCCGATAACTTCGGTTCTTATATTATAAGGCAGGGGAAAATCTCTTACTTCCCATATGGCTGTTACCACAGTCTCACTGTGGTCTTTAAAGTTTCCGGAAACAGGAATAATTTTCACGGTGCTTCTACATAAACCCAGGATGAATACTGTGTCCTAGAAGTTTCTAAGTTATCTAGGTCTGTATCCCAATCACCTGTTTGTGATGACAGTGCTAATGCTTGCAAATCATCTTCAGTCTCTTCGACCCCCGCTTTTGCTGTACTGACTTGGGCCGCCATATGAGATAATGATTCTTGTTTGTCCTTATAATACTTTGGTGATACTCCGTTACTATAATATTGTGTAAGTAATGCTTCTTTTGCATCCGGTGCTGCATTTAGCGAAGGATAATGTGCATACTGAGTTGTTCCACTGTTATCAGTAAATGATGTGGTGGTTGTTGTTAAATCAAATGCAACCATTTCATTGCTTACTGTTTCAAACTCTGAAATATTAAAAGTGTTGGACTCTAATTTACTAACACTGTCTTTCTTTTGTACCATCTTAACAAACTTAGTCATGTAGCTTAAAAGATCTACAGGAGTATCCGCATACTTTGCTCCTACATATGTAGCCGCATCAGATCTGTCTACTGTGTCTACCCAATATTTGGCCTGTACGTCTTTTGTGCCTATTCTATTACACGCTCTAACTAATCCGATATGAATTGTGTCCAGTATTGATTCAAACTCACCGTTTACTGCATTAGAACAAGTTGCTGTTTGTCCAGTTCTACTAGAACCATTAAACTCCCCGAATATTGCATTACACTCGGTCAGAACAGTTGACCTATAAGTCTCTGATGTTACTCTGTCAGCTTCATGGTGAGCAGCGTTAGTGATTGCTGTATCTCTAGCTGTAGTGTATGTGTTGAGATCAGTAAGATAATCAGGGTCTAGAGGATCTAGTGCGTCTATTAGAGCTTGATTAGTGTCTCTTACTCCATACCAGTAATCTCGTCTAATTACGTGTGCGTCACGTATACCTTCTAATCTTGTTAGCTCAGCATTTACTGCTGTTTCTTCGTCCCAAAAATAATCTCGATATGTTTTTAACACATCTCTGATTCTAATCATTTCATCCATAATAGAATAGGATGCAGTGTTTACGTCAGCTCTTTTAGAAACAAAATTGTCGAATTGAGTTTCCCAACCTTCTTTATGTAGTTTGAATGGGGTAGGAGAAGTGAGATCAGGGATTGTAGCACTAATGTCACCGCTTGTTACAGTTTTTGTCGGCCCTGATTTATTTTTGTCAGTTGCAATATCTTCAAACGAGGCCATGACACCATCATTGTTTGTAATATCGTCTGCCCAATCTATTATTCTACTTTCAATTTCTTCAACACAATAGTCTGCCCTGTCACTCACACCTACTGTGGGAGTTCCTGCAGATCCTTTAGTTATCGAGACTTCATATGCCATAATTTTATCCTATAATATAGCTACTAACATACTTATAATTAAACCTGAAACAAACACTGATGCTAAACCTATTGTAGACACATCAATCCAAAATTTTCTGTTTTCTGCTTTACGTCTTGCTTCGGCTGCTCTTGCTTGCTTTATTCTTCTTCTTTCCTGCATCATATCCTCATAGAAGGCACCTTGCCCACTCCATATGAGGTATTCTCTTAACTCTTTTTCAAGCTGTTCCATTTTGTGTTTAGCGGCAGTTGCTTCCAGTGCTTGTGCTTCTACACTATTACCTTGAAATATCTTGTTCACTACCGGTTGATTTTGTGCGAGTTGTCTTGCTTCGTTGACTTGGTCCTTTGCATCAAAGAAACGACCAAAATATCCTGCGACATCTTCTACTTCTCTACCGGCGTCTACCGCTCTTTTGATTCCATTGAAAGCGGCACTTGCCATACTCAAAGCGGCTGCTAATTCTACCATTTTGTCGCTCCTGAGTTTATCTTATTTATACTGCTGAGAAATCATTTCCTCGTGTTTCCCGCTGGATCCTATTAGTTGTAACATAGTGTTTCTGTCATTTTGTACTCTACTAATAGGCAATCCCCTATCATTGTAAAAAGCAGTGTCCTGTAACTGCCCACCGTAGTTGTCAAAACCGTTAACACGGCCCATTAAGAATATTGTAAGACTTTGGTCACTAAAACCACCAGAGTCTTGCATCTCGTCTGTAAACTCGTCTAAGTTACTCGCCAGCTGTTCTTCAGACATATTGTTTGCCTGTGATGAGGCTTTGTCTGTTGTTTGTTGTTCTTGTGCGCTGGGAGGAGCAACATCAAACTGTGAAAAGTTTGGAGCTACGTTATTCAGCACAGCAGTTATACTTTGGCCTGTGCTGAATGATTGATTCTGTTGTTCTTGGAACCCTTGGTCATTTGAGGCCACAGTATTGTCACTCATTACCTCTATTGTTTCGGATTCTTCTTCTGTTTGTTCTACTATGACTGTAACGGTTGGGTCTACTATCAGGCTTATTGTGGACTTCTCAAAGAATGCTGTCTCGTCAGCAAATGTGCGTAAATTTTCTTCATTATTACTCACATCTTCTTCCATAGGAGTAGAATCAGTAGCAAGTTTACTCATATTCTCTTTTGTTTCTGCTATACCTGCTTCTACCTGGGCCATAGCAATTGCTATAGGATTGATACTCGGTCCCTCTACTTCTTCTAATATAACCTCTTCCTCAAATACTTCTTCTACAATAATATCTTCGCTATTTGGATCGGCTCCCACTGTGATTTCTTCCGGTTCATCAAAGGGTTCGGAGTAAACTTCTTCTCCTTCTTCTGGTAGTAGGGGTGTGTCTGAAACTTCTGCCAATTCCTCGATTGGTAAGGTCCCAATCTCTTCCTCACTTCCTTCGTCCATTCCATCATCTGTTCCATAGCTCTCTGGTCCATCACTCCCAGGATATCCGAACTCTCCTTCTTCTCCTTCTCCATAATACTCTTCCTCCTCATAAAATGTTTCTTCTACGTAGGTCGTTAATTCTTCCTCTTCATAATAAAAGTCAGTAACATCATCACCAAATATAAAATCTGTGTTAGCCATGTCTTGCAATAACAATGCTTGGTCGTATCCAGGACAGGTTGAGTCGTATAAAGGATCTATATCACATTGTTGGTCAAAATATGCTTGTGCATAGCCTGGGCAACGTGTATCATTTAATGCGTCTGTGCAATCTACTGACGGGTCATATCCACCATCTTCGCCATACCAGATAACACCGCCTGGATTCACAAGTTGGTCCCACCAAGTAGCTGATAATAAATCTTGATTATTAAACCCATAACCGTATTCCATTTGTTCATAATCATCAAAATTTAAGTTGCCTGAAAAACCTATAGTTACATTATGATTAGTAATATTTACATCATCATATAAAAAGTCAAAAGATCCATCGGGCCATAAGTTTGCTTGGAAGGTGTTTAGATTGTTAGTGCCAAACTCTTTTACATCTCGCCAAAGAAAAGAGCTTACACCTTCATTTGTTTTGTAAAAATAGCCAGACCCTGACACGCTCGTATCATGTCTAAGGTCAGTCCATAATGGAGCAAGCATAAAAGAAAAAGTACCGCTTGCAGTAGAAAAGTCTCTGCCAGAACAGCACATAGAATTATTATAATTAGGATTGCCGAACTGACTTACAGGGTCATACAACATAATGAATCCGTTTGAACTCATCCATGCGTCAGTAAACAGACCGCCATAATAAGGAAAGGTATGACCCAAGGATACATGGTAGGTGCCATCATCAACACCGTTCATCACTTGGGTCATTCCAGCAGAACTTAACCAATCAGCCTGTCCAAACGCTAAGTTACTAAAAAACAATAATGTCAGTAGAAACTTTTTCATCTACGAGGGCCGTTGGGAGAACGTGTTACACGACCTCTGTCTACATCTCTTTCACTGACACCTGGGACATCAGCAAGGTTTTCTTCCCATGCTACACCTGCTTCATCACCTATCAAGCCTTCGTATGGGCATGGTGTTCCTGCCATTTTCATAGCAGTCCATACACGCTCATCCTGACACATTAGCGACACAGCAGCTACACGCATACCCATGTCATAAAGTGTCTTGCTCAGTTTGATTCTTTCGCAGTTTTCATCTCTAATAGACTTACCTCCAGCAAGCCCAAATATTTGAGTTTGTACTGCACCACTTACGCCGGTTGTACACAAGTCTTGTGAATATGAGCTACCAATGCTCGGAGCGATAGCAGAAGGTGGAGGTGATTCAATCTTCTGATTGATATTTTGAGTCTGTGTAGACTCACTTACGCTCGTGTTTTTGTTTTCGTTTACATTGTTGTTGTTGTTTGTAGACGTACTTGTGCTTTCATTAATATTAGTATTGGTGTTATCCGATACTGTATTATTGTTATTGGTGTTGGTATTATTTGAAGTTGTATCTACAGTGCTTGTGCTAACATTATTGTTATTGTTAGTATTCGTAGCAGTGCTAACATTTGTGTTACTGTTTGTATTAACATTGTTGCTCGAGCTAACATTGGTGTTGTTGCTTATAGTTGTATTGTTGTTATAGTTTCTGTTAGTGTTATTGGTTCCACCAGACAAAATATTATTGTTAGTATTTGTATTGGTGGCGTTTATTGTTGTGTTATTGGTGTTATTATTTGTGTTGCTATTGGTATTAGTAGCACTGATTGTGGTATTGTTAGTATTATTATTTGTGTTGGTGTTGGTATTTGTTGAGGTAGAGTTTGACGTACTACTGCTTGTTGTGGCGGTAGTATTGTTCGTTTCTACATATGTTGTTGAGTCAAAGTTACCATCTGCATCGTTTGCTACTTGTCCATAAACTATATTGGTCATCAAAAGCATGATAAACGCTGTCCAGCGTTTCATGTATTGCCCCTTTGTTAAAATTAACTATTAAGCTACGTGCTTTACAGCTATTTTATGTTTTCTATTGGTTGTAAATGTGTAGCTTTCATCCATATGATGTACTCTACGGCTTACACCTTCCTTAGCGTGTCCTACTCCCATGATTAGTAGAGGTTCGCCCTCAAGTCCTATGGTTTCTTTCATGTCTTGAGGATTGAAACACAAACAACATCCTGTTCTATATCCCATCATACTAGATACAATATTACAATATCCTGCAGCAATACCCACTGCCATGTCGGTATCTCTTTGTGCAGTTTCCTGTAGTTTGCCTTGTACCTTATCATAAGGATTTTTAACTTCTTCATTTCTTTCAAACACAAGTACAACATTAGCAAGTGTTTGTGGATTAGTTTGTGATTTGACACCGTCCTCAGTAAAAAGCAGACCAAATCCTTCAGTCTTAGAATGGATTTTTTCAATCATGTCACGGTTAGTAATAGCATGAACTTTATAATAAGGGCGATTTTGTTTGCTTGGGCATTGAGTTACAGATTCCAAAATAAGATCTAAATCTTCTTGAGGAACTTCTTTACTCAGATCCCAGTTTCGTTGAGTGTGTTGGCTTCTGTGAATGGCCTTTTTAATGTCTTTATTAGTAAATTTTTTGTTTTCCATTAGGAGTCCTCTATTGTCAGATATGTGACTAACCCTACTATTTATATATTGTCACTATTACGACACCTAAATTATTGATTTTATTGGCAAAAAAATGCTTGACAAATGCCGAAATATGTGTAATAATAGTCGGACAAAATGTGAGGAATATATTATGTTTTTAGATCTTTCGGCCAATAACAAACCACGTAGACGTAAAGCTAAAAAAGTCAAAGGTGAAGTATATGAAAAGTATACTCCGCCTAAATTCCAGGCATATACTCCGCCCCCTAACCCTTATTACCGTGAGACACCGAAATACAATAGCGTGTCATCTAACACTGCTATAAATACCTCGAAGCCCGAACGTAAAGAGTACACAGGTACACTTGTCAAGGGTATTGCAACAATGCACAAGTCTAATGCCGTTCCTATTATCAATGACGAGGAGGCAAAAGACATTTCGAGGATGAGGCGTGGATAATCATGTAGAGCTTGATATTGACATTAAGGATGTAAGTGATGAATTAGCACAGAGCATTTTTAAGACACTATCAGAAAAACTGATTGTTGTTATTCCAAAACAATCAACCAACAATATATACCTATCAAGACTCATACACAAGATGAGTCGCATTGCTAACTACAATCAGATGTTGTGGAATAGGCATGGTGATGTGATAGGCCTGCCTGAGGAGTTTGTAGATCCCACTGACGTAGATGCTTATCCCTGTCAGCGCGTCAACGGGGGGAAAACGGATAAGGGATTGCATGGAGGTATTTTTCCTACAGGCGAACTCAAGTGGCACGCCAACCTAAACGGGCCAACCCGAGCAGACGGTGTAGCATTACAAGGGATTGATGATGTTGTTGGTACTGAAACTCAATGGTTGAATACTGCTCGAGCATTGGCTGAAATGCCTGCTGAACTCAAGCAGAAACTTGAGGGTGTGAAATGTAAGTATACATATACGGCTGCTAGTAAGTGGGCCGACAAACCGCCTGAATATCAGTTAAAATATATGTCAACCAATGTTGAAGAATATGAGATGTATATTTTACAAGAGAATATCGCAGGTGTCAAAGGATTGTATTGGTATCACAACAATGACCTTGTTACCGAAGCAGACTTTTATGATGAACTCATGGAGTATCTGTATCAAGACAAGTTTATTTACCGACACTTTTGGGATTATGGTGACATAGTTTTGAGCGATCAACTATTGACATTACACCGGCGGCCATACTATAATAGTGACATATTAGAAAAACGTGTTTTACACCGGTATACGTTTCCGATAAGTAACAGGGACGATCCGGAATGGATTTTAAGGAGGAATAGTGTCTAAGTTTTTAGTAGGGGTTTTGACTACAAGAGACGCAGAAAAGGCAAGAAGATGTGTAGACTCAGTAGACTGTGAAGATGTAGATATTGTAGTTATTTCAAACTCACTTGACCCAGAATATTTGAAAAAGGTTGAGGGGAGTTGTGCTGGCTATACTGTAATTGAAACAGAATGCAACGGTACACCTGGTAAAGGCAAAAATAGCGTGTTGGATTATTTTATTCAACAAAACTATGAATATCTATTGCCTATTGACGGTGATGACTATTACACTAAAGGTGGAGTAAAGCAACTTGTAAGATATGTAAAAATGTTAGAGCCTGAGAATTCCCCTGATGTTATTGGACAAGAAAACAATCCTATGACCTGGGAAGGGGAAGAAACAAATTTTGAAAATTTTTTTGCTACTATCACTTCCTCTACATTTGCGAATCGTTCAGCAAGACCTAATTTGAGAATGTTGCGTCAATTAAAAACTACAATGGATAATATAATACCATTTAATAGGTTTCTCTTATTGTCCTCCTACGCAGCAAAAAGTTTTCGCTACAATGAAACTTTAAAGGCAGCAGATGATGTAATGGCTAGTTTTGAGTTGTATAGTCAAACTCCTGAGTTAAGGTACTTCTTGTTAAAAAATCAAAAATTTTATTTTTATGATCTAGAAGAAGGCGGTGTCTTACACCAATTTGTCAATGAGGCAAATGCTGAAAACATGGTGCCTTTTTTTGAGAGAGTAAACGAACTAGACTTTACTAACAGTAAGGTCACTTACCTAGGAACCTTTGTGTGAATCCAATTAGTGCTTGGATGTTTTTTGTTAAAAACAATCCTGAATATTTGAACAGGTTTGCTGAATGTTTTTGGCCTAGTCAAATAATAAGTAAAGAAGCAGCTATAGAATTACTAACCGATTTAGAATTTGCAGACACTCCTCTTTACATTTTTGGAGGTTGGTATGGTGTGTTTGCTCAAATGTTGTATCACAAGTATCCTAACAAGTATTACAGTATTGATATAGACCCTAAATGTAAACGAGTTATTGAAGGTATGAAAGCAGTTTGTAAAAATACCTTACACATAGAAGAACCTAATATAATTCCTGTTACTGCTGACATGGGTGAGTATGAGTATCCCGAGGATCCATACCTAGTTATCAATACAAGCACAGAACACGTTTCACAAGAAACATATGATACTTGGCGGAACAAGATTCCCAAGGGTACTAAATACTTTATACAAGGCAATAACTTTTTTGAGTGTGATGAACATATTAGATGCACTGATTCTATGAATGAATTTTTGCGTATCAACCATGCGTTAGATTGTTTTGAATACAAAGAAGTAAATTGTGGAATGAGACCAGATGGGTCTCCCTTTATTAGATATATGGCTTATGGACAAAATTGAAGTTTTAGATATAACAGAAAAAACAAGAGATGACAAAGACAGCCCTCATGCACAACATAATTTAGACGTACATGATCCTGAAGCATACTTTAATTTTCTAAAACAAGCAAGGAACACTATCAATGAAGTAAGTCCTTCTTTTTGTGCTGCCAAATGGATGCAGTCAACAATATTATTGTATAGTGGCGAGACTCATTCTTGTCACCATCCGTCTAGACATCACATTAAACTCTCTGATATTAAAGACAATCCTTCAGGTATTCACAATACTGCACATAAAATGAAAGCAAGGCGTGAAATGCTTAATGGTATACAGACTGAAGAATGTGATTATTGTTGGCGCATTGAAAATCAAAATCCCGAACATATTAGTGATAGAATTTACAAATCCTCTTACTCCTGGTCGTTGCCTTATATTAAAGATATTATTAAGTCCGGACATGGTCAATTTATTACACCTACTTATATGGAAGTTGCTTTCGATAGTACCTGTAATTTTAAATGTATCTATTGTAGTCCGGAATCATCCTCACGCTGGCAGGAAGAAGTTAGAAAACATGGTGATATAAAACAAACAGAATATAATCTACATAATTTGGATTGGTTGAAATCAGTAGGCAAATTACCCATTCATCATAAAGAGTACAATCCTTATATTGAAGCTTTTTGGAAATGGTGGCCTGACTTATATCCTAACTTACAGACATTTAGAATTACTGGTGGCGAGCCTTTGTTAAGTAAACACACTTGGCGGCTGTTTGATTATGTTGAAAATAATCCTAACAAAGATATGATACTTGCTATAAACTCAAATTTAAATGCTCCTGACAATAAAGTAGATCAGATGATTGAATCTATTAACCGAATGTCAGATAACCTAAAATATTTTGATGTATACACTTCATTAGAAAATATCGGTGAACACGCAGAATATTCCCGTGAAGGTATGAATTACGAGGAGTTTATTGAAAATTGTTATAAAGTATTAGATAATACTCCCCCTTCTACTAGATTACATTTTATGACTACAATTAATTTGACAAGCGCACCTTCTTTCAAAGGCTTCCTTGAACAAATAAAAGAATTTAGAGGGAAATATCAAACCAAGAAACATGAGTTTAGAGTAAGAACTCATTTATCATATCTTCGTTTTCCTAGAACTCTGATGTTGTCATTGCTGAACGAGAACGATAAGCAAAAGTATGGCGAAGAATGGTTAGAATACATAAACAAGTGGAAACTGACAAAAGAAAAAGATCCTTCTGAGGCATTTTATTTTGAAGAGGTAGATCAAGTTGAACGTCTAGTTGAATTTATGAGAAATGATAAACAGCCTAAAATTGTTTATGATGATATGAGATCTTATATTAGGCAATTAGATGAAAGGCGTGGCAGAGACTTTTGTAGAACATTTCCGATGTTATCATACTTAATGGATGAAGATTATTATGGCTGATTCAAAAGAATTAGTTAAATTTAGAAATGAAGTTTTGAACTCTAAGTCACAATCTTTTTGTGGCGCTAAGTGGGGTAACAGCACGCTATGGCTGAACAGTGGTGAGACCGCTTCTTGTCACTTGCCTCCTGTACATAAAATTGATGTTGTACAAATACAAGAAGATCCTGCTAAACTTCATACTACAGATCATAAAATTAAAATGCGTGATCTAATGCAGAAAGGTGAAAAACCTACAGAGTGTGACTATTGTTGGAAAGTAGAAAGCATGGGTCCTGATTACTTATCGGATCGTGTTTTTAAATCGCTACAGTTTACACCTGAAGAAATGCAAAAATGGTATGAATTACCAGCAGATGCGAGAGTTGTCCCGCCTACTATTGAAGTAATGTTTGATAGGACCTGTAACTTTGCTTGTAGTTATTGTAATGCCAACTTCAGCACTGAATGGGCAAAAGACATTAAGAAACATGGTTTCTATGAAGGCGAAACAAGAGGTATGGGAGCCTTTAAACATGATGGTTCAATTAATAACTGTTATGAAAAAGAAAACAATCCTTTTATTGAAGCGTGGTGGAACTGGTGGCCCGAACTTGCTAATGAATTAAGAGTATTGAGAATTACTGGTGGCGAACCTCTTATGTCAGATGATGTATGGAAACTCTTTGATAGAGTAATTGAGGAGGAGAGAGAATTTGAAGTAGGGGTCAACAGTAACTTAGGAGCTAAGAAAGCCTTAATAGATAAGTTGATTCAGAAATCACATGGTATGAAAAATCTAACTATTTTTACAAGTATGGAAGCAGTAGGTGACCAAGCAGAATATATTAGAGATAAGTTAGATTACAATCATTGGAAAAACAATATTGAACGAATACTGGAAGAGTCCAATGTAAGACGTATTGTTGTTATGATGACAATTAATGCTTTGTGTATTTTTAGTGTAACAAATTTTTTAGACCAAATGATGGAATGGAAAAAGAAGTATACTAAAAAAAGTTTAGGCATAAGTGTAAACTTTTTACGTTTTCCCGCCTTTATGAGTGTGACAGTTTTGCCCAACGAGTTAAGACATGGCATACATAAAGAACTTGAGGATTGGTATGAGACAAATAGATATAGTCCTTATCTAAATTCTATGGAAAAAGGAGACATTGAAAGACTTATATCTTATGTCAAAGTTATAGAAAAGCCACACTTATATGACACAGACATTGAAGCTAACAGAAAAGACTTCAAAAGATTTTATGAACAATATGATATAAGGCGAGATAAAACTATTAGAATTTTTCCAAAAGAATTTTTGGAATGGTACGATACCTTATGACAGAGAAAATTGAATTAAAAGACGTAACATACAGTGTAGAAGAAACATACTGTCCTCTACCTTTCAATCACATGAATTGGCATCCTAATGGCCATGTGTCATTGTGCTGTGTTGCTGAGATGTTTCCCCCGAATGATGGATTTTATAGAGATCCACTGAATAATATGTTGAACCTGAAAAACAAACCAGTAAAAAAATTGTGGGAACAAAGCAGTGTTGTAGATGTTAGAAAGGATATGTTGAATGGTAAAAGGCCTGCCGCTTGTCAGGGTTGTTACAAAATAGAAGATAATGGCGGAGATTCTAGGCGCACTATTGAAACTAGGAGGTGGGGTACTCCACATGAACCCAAGCTACAATTTATAGATTTGAGAATGAGTAACTTATGTAACTCAAAATGTATGATGTGTTACCCCGATTCAAGCTCTGCTCTAATTAAAGAATATCGTCAATGGCAAAATGCTTTAGACTTTGTTCCAGCAAACTCAACCGAGTATGAGTTGTTTCAGTGGTTTGATGAAGATAAGATAGAAGAACTGTTAGAATATAAACATGACTTACGTTATTTGTATATTAATGGTGGTGAGCCTTTTATTATGGAACCACATTGGAGGTTTTTAGAAAGGCTAATTGAAGAAGGTGTATCGAAAAATATTCAAATTAGCTACAATACTAATTGCTCAGTTTATAAACCTGAGTTCCATGATATTTGGAAAGAGTTTAAGACTGTTACTCTCGGTATGAGCGTTGATGCTGTAGATGATAAAAACAAATGGATAAGATCTCCTATCAATTCGTGGGACAGTATAAACGAAAATATAAAGGGGTTGATAAGCACGCCTTCGCTAAGTCATGTTAATATTACTTGCACTATACAATGGTTAAATTTGCCATATTTAGAGGAATTCTATGAGTGGGCTTTGCCTATAAAACAAATGAAAAAACACACAAGCATAAATCAAAACTTTTTGACTTTTCCTTCCTATTTGTCGATTAACTGTGCACCTATAGAATTTAAACAAAAAATATTAAAACAGTTTGAAAAATCTAAATACAAAAACTATATACTCTCTCCTAACATGATGGCGTATTTAAATTCAAAAGAAACATCACCTTTATTATGGGAACAAGGTCATTCTTTTATGAAAGAAGTTTCTAAGACCAGAGGGACTCACTGGAAGGACATATTTACATATGACTACTGATTTTAAATTTCCGTCAAAAACATGGTGTTCATATCCATGGAACCATTCATATCAGGGAAGTAGATATGAAAGAAAATTATGCTGTATTTCTTCTGATATTCCTGCACATGATAAAATGACAACCGAAGAGTTTTGGAACTGTGAATATATGCAGTCAGTCCGTAAAAGAATGATGGCAGGCGAAAAAATAAGTGAAGCGTGTCTGGCTTGTTATAAAAACGAAAAGTTAGGTATCAGATCTTTGAGAGAAGAATCAAATGCTGATATTATCAGAGGACACGCAGACCCCCAAGCAGCAGTAAACAAAGTAATAGGTGAATGTACTGTTGATAATGGAGTACACCATACTCCACCTGAGTATTTTGATTTTAGAACAATCCATTGTAATCTACAATGTATTTCTTGTGGTGATGTTTATAGCTCTACTTGGATGCAAACTAACAAAGAAATGTGGGGCAAAGAACCTGAGTTTAAACCAGACTACAAGTATGAAGCAGGTATGTCCCAGGAAATGATTGATGGCCTTAATAATAAAACTTTAAAAAATATGTATTGGGCCGGCGGTGAACCAATGATGGCTAAACTTCATTGGGATGTCATTGAAAGAATGGTAGAACTTTTAGATGATCCTAATTACCATGACTATGTAAAAAATATAAAAATGCACTACAATACAAATCTAACAAAATTAGAATGGAAGGGCAAACATATTCCTACAATGTTAGAGCCGTTTCAGCCTAGCATTCAGGCAAGTTTAGATGGTTGTTATGAAACTATCGAATATACCAGAGACGGTTGTAGTTGGGAAGTCATTGAAAAAAATTGGAAAGAGTATCATGCCAAATTGAACAAAGGTAAGCAAATGGGTGTCGCTACTGTTTTGTCAGCTCCTGTGTTATTTGATATTGATAGATACTTAGAATTCTACGGACAATTTGATCCTTTTCTGCATCCTCATTATATGTACATGAGATTAGATGACGTAACAAAAAATCCCGGATTCCTAGATATTAGATGGTATCCAAAAGATATATTCTTTGATACTATAGATCATGTTAAAAAAGAAATGTCAGCTTCAGGATTGAGAAACAGTAAAAAGTGGATACAAGTATTAGAAGCGTATGAAAAAGAATATAAGGGAGATGTTGTTACTAAGGATGAGCTTAGCAAGTTAAAAGGTTCTCAGTTATATAGAGAATTGTTTTTAGTTACTAAACGAGGACTTGCTGAATTGTATGATATAACTAACCCGGCAGCTGCCGAATGGATAAGAAGCATTGAGGCCAGTTACTTAAACCCTATCATGCCTGTAAGATTACTAGACGCAGGTGTGATAGACTCTGTGAGAGTAACAAAATAATGCCATTCAAAATAACTGAAATTGATTATTTACATTTAGAAATATCAAATAATTGTAATGCGATTTGTCCTGCTTGTCCTAGATATTTTAAAAATAGTCCTTACGTGAAACCTGGATTAGAATTAACCTCTTGGACAATAGATGATTTCAAAAGGTATTTGCCTAAAGAAATTTTTATTTCGGTAAATAGAATTAATTTTTGTGGTAATCACGGAGATCCTTTGTCGTGTAAAGATTTTATAAAAATTGTAGAATACTTAGATGAAATAGGATATGTTGGAAGATTAGAAGTACACACCAACGGCGGTTTAAAAAACGAATCTTATTGGAAACAAGTAGGAGAAGTATTTAGCAAACATGATAATTGGAAGGTTATTTTTAGTATTGATGGATTAGAAGATACTAATCATTTATATCGTAGGAATGTAAAATGGGATAATGTTATACGAAACATAAAGGCATATAACAGTATAGCAGGAGCAGTTTCTACCTGGGAGTATTTAATATTTGAACACAACGAACATCAAATAGAAAAAGCCAAGGAACTTTCTATAGAAATGGGTTTTAGATATTTTATACCAAAAAAAACATTGAACTTAGATAACAGCGAACATTGGGTTACTATTCCTGCTATTAATAAAGAAGGCAAAACAGATTATCATTTATATCCTCCTAAAAATTCTGAAAATAGGAATGGATTTATAACTACCGACAAAGTAATGAAATTGAACCATGAGTTTAATCCGGAGAGTTTAAAAAATGAAAAACAACCCAGAGAAGGTGACTTAATTTATAATGGTAGAAGTACCTGGGAAGAGTGTGATAAGCCAATAAATCCTAAATGCAAAACTAAAAATGAGGATAAAGAATATAGTAGTCTATACATAGACGCAAATGGCATTGTTACTCCTTGTTGTTGGTTAAACATACAAACTCCGGTAAATAAAGAATTAGATTATAAGGAAAATACTGGAAATATAGCAATGTATCAATTATACAATAAATACAAAAAAATTGGCGGTTTAGATAAATTAAATTTGAACGAAAATTCTTTTGATGACATTTTACTTCTAATGGAAGAACTGTTTGAGAGCAGTTGGAACAAAAGTGCTGAGTGTGGCAAAACAATATGGTGTACAGAATATTGCGGTCATCAAACAGCAGTAGATCAATTATACACACATGAAGGTATACAAAAAAATGAAAGCTAAATTATATTGTCCCAGTATGTGGAAATCTGTTCATGTAGATGTGGATGGTTACCTCACACCCTGTTGTATGTTTATTAATTCACAGGATAAGAAAACAAGAATAGAAGATATACCTGAAGGTGAAACAATAGAAAAAGTTTTATTAGATGAGTTTCAACCTTGGAGAGATATGTTAACCAAAGGTGAATGGCCTAAAGGTTGTAACCAATGTGCGTTTGCAGAAAAAGAAGGCAGGGCAAGTAAAAGAATACAAGACTTAGCATGGCATACATATGTCGATCCTATAGATGGTGAACTTCCCACACTTACTCCTCTTGACAATGTAAAACTTGAATATTTACAATTAAAAACAGGCAGACTATGTAACCTAGAGTGTACTATTTGTACACCTTCTTGTTCTACTTCTATTGCTGCTACTCAACTAAAGAAAGGTAATATTGATAGAGAGTATTACGATAGATTACAAGCTGAAATTGCTTGGGCTACCAATTTAGATGAACTTGTTAAAATGAATTCTGAATATTTTAGAATTGACATTGCTGGTGGTGAACCATTAATGAACAAAGAACACTTTGAGTGGTTAAAACAATTACCAGAAGATTCAAAGGCAAAAACACAGTTATTGTATAACACTAACGGAACACAAAGACCTACAGATGAAGAGGTAGAAGTTTGGTCCAAATTTAAAGGTGTTTGGATTACTTTTAGTATTGATGCCGCTTATGATAAATTTGAGAAATTAAGAGTCAATGCAAAGTGGGATCAAGTTTATGACAATATGAAATATGTTACAAATGATATTGTTAGAAAAAAACTAAAACATCAAACCGACAATGGATATACAAATACAGCTATAGTTATGACCGTACATAAAGGGAATATTAATGATATTTTTGATCTTTATGATGCGACAAAGGAAATTGGCTGGATTCAAACAGATTATATAAATCATAATTATCTTTACTATCCAGAATCAATGGCTATACATAGTATGAGTTCTAGTCTAATGGAAAAAACAATACAAAACATTGATGCCAATATACATAGACTTCCTGAAGGAAAAATGAAAAGAGAAACTATAAATATTAGAAATTCTATAGAAGGCTTTTTACAAGGCAAAAAGTTTGAACAGGAAGGAGAGACTCCTCCTAAAGATCATAGAGCTCTAATAGACTTAGAGGAAATTGTAGATTGAATGTAACGGTAGAACTATATTTCACGGACGATCGTGTTATAAAGTGGAAATACATAGACAATCCACTAACAAGAAAACATTACTCTATGCTTAAAGATGAGGTACTCAGTGCTGAATCTTGGTGGGATTTTTGGTATGCTGTCCCGGAAGACACTATACCAAAATATGATATAAAAAAAATTACTTCTCTTGTATCAGATCTTAGAGAAAAAGTTAAGCAAATTAATCAATATGTGGATCCTACTACAGGAGAAAATATAAAATTTCCTGTGGATGTAGATGACATATATTTTGAAGAAGGCCAACATTTAAAAAATCAAAAATTAATAAATCAAATACATAGATGTTTTACTACATTTCATCTTTCATTAGGAGATGTGTTTTCTAATTGTATTTCAGATGAACCTAAAGCAAATTTAGCTAGTTGGTATTATACAATATATGACATGAAAGAATTTTTCATGGAGACCCCTCATAAAGAACCAGTTCCTTTTTTAAAAGATAGTTATGATGAGAACAAAATTTTTAGAGTTAGAAAAGAAGATAGGGTAATTTTAAAAAAAATTACCAATGAAATAAATGATTTGGTTCACTCACTAGAAAAATATAATTTAAACCCTAGAAAGGATATGATGCTTGCTCAATTAGATTATAGAGAGTTTAATGTAAATTTTCAACCTAGAAAACTTTATAATATATCTCCTATGGACAAAAAGTTCCTAACACAGCAAACAGACATTACCGTTTGGGCAGTGCAAAATCAAATACTCGGAAAAAGTTATCCTATTTGTTATGTAGACCATGACGATCCTACCAACTGGGATATCTGGGAGGGATGTCAATGGTCAGGTTCTTTTTGTTTAGGTGATCGAAGGTATACTAAATGGAAACCCTTTTCAGATTGGATGTCCTCTCATGGATATGTTGGAGCACAAGCTGGGATACCTTTAGGAAAAATTATAGAGGGAGCAGAACATTTACATTATAAAAATCTGCCTCCTGATAGCCTTAGAAATATAATTTTAAGAGAAGATGATGAAGTAATAAATTTTTTAGAAATTAGAAAGCTAAAAATGATGGCAGAAGCGGATCCTTTCATATATGATTAGCTGGGGAGTGAGTGCAGGGTTCCATGATGCTTCTTTGACAGTTATCAGAGACGGCTATATTGCCTTTGCCTCACACGCTGAAAGATACAGCAAAATTAAAAATGATAAAAATCTGTGTCCTGGGCTCATTAAAGCAGCATTACAATACGGTGAACCTGATATAATATTTTGGTATGAGAATCCTATACTCAAAGCAACCCGTAGAATGTGGGCAGGTCAAAAGAACTGGTATAAAAATCCAAAAGAGTATTTTAAAGATGTTGGTTATGATTTTAAATGTCATATTGAATGGGGTAACCATCACAAGTCACATTGGGCGGCAGGTTACTATACAAGACCTTCTAACTTTACTGAATGTGCTACACTTGTCATTGACGCAATAGGGGAATGGACAACCACCTCAATCTGGAAAAATGAGAAAAAAGTTTGGTCGTCACGTTACCCAAAATCTTTAGGACTTTTTTACAGTGCCTTTACAGACAGGTTAGGACTCAAGCCAAACGAAGATGAATATATCCTCATGGGCATGGCTGCGTATGGTGACTCTAACAGATTCTATGACGAGATAGAAAAACTAACACACGGGAAAAATCTACACAAAGGTGTTCGTTGGTGGCGGCCAGAACTAAAATCAGAACAAGATAAGTTTGACATAGCGGCTGCTGTACAAAAAGTATTTGAATCCTATTTACATAGCTTGTTGAACAAGACAAAAGAAATGACAGGTCAGACTAAACTTGTTTACATGGGCGGGTGTGCCTTGAACTGTCTTGCTAACAGACTGATACCACAATACTTCAAAGAACATTGGATAATGCCTAATCCTGGGGATGCCGGTTCATCACTCGGTGCTGTACTTGCAGGATTAAAAGAAAAAGTAAATTTTCACACTCCTTATTTAGGACACGAAATAGTAGGGGAATATCCGGTTGACAATCTACTACAAGAACTGTTACAAACGGGTATAGTAGGTGTAGCAAATGGGCGAGCAGAGTTTGGCCCACGAGCATTAGGCAATCGTAGTTTGTTGGCCGATCCACGTGGTGAAGAAATGAAAGATGCTGTGAACAAAATAAAACAGCGACAGGAGTTTAGACCGTTTGCTCCTGTTATAAGACAGCATGACGTTGCTGACTTTTTTGAGGTTAGTAAGACTTTTCATTCGCCATATATGCAACAGGTTGTAAAGTGTAAACACAAGCATTTGTTTCCTGCAATCGTTCACAAAGATGATACAAGTAGGGTGCAAACAGTAACGTATAATTCTAATCCTGGGTTATATATACTATTAACACGTTGGTATGAAGAAACAGGTTGTCCTATGTTACTGAATACAAGTTTGAACATAAAGGGACAGCCTATTGTCAATACTCGTGCTGATGCAGAGAAATTTGCTGAACATTACGGTGTAAAAGTTTATTAAGGAATAAATATCTTTATTATGGGACAAGTAATACCTTTCAAACGAAAGCCCAAAATACGTGAAGCTAAAGTAATAGGTCATAGATTATCATTCTACACAGATGAGGAGATAGACATAGCACTTTTAGCTCTCAATATGTATGGGTTCGACAAACTGAGATATACAGTAGACACTATGAAATCTCTAGATCCCTTGTACATAAGGGCCTGTCTAGCAAAACTAAGAAACAGTGATCTCATATCCTCTCTTGGCAAGAGAGTAATAAATATGATTATTGATAACATGGAGGAAATACGTGATGCCAACTAAGTTTAAGAAAAGTGTTGCTAAGTTTGTGAAGCAAAGCAATGGAACTCAAAAAAAGGTTATGGATCATTTTTATATGAGTAATACGTCCACAAAAGATATTGTGGCGGCATATGAATCTACTCGTATTAATAAATACAAAGACAAACTCAAAAAAGAACTCGTTAGACGAGGTGTATTAGATGCCCACGTATAGTTTCCGTAACAAAGAAACTGGTGAAGAATATGATAAGATTATGACTTGGGATGCTAAGGTTGAGTATCTAAACGAACACCCAGAAATCGAATCAATCATCACCGGTGCCCCAGGACTCGTAGGCGGTACGGGAGATCGCACGAAACCACCATCCGGTTTCAAAGACGTATTATCCAGAATTGCTGAAGCGAACCCTAACAGCGCACTCGCCAACGACTATGGTAAGAAAGATCATAAGTCTGTTAAGATTAGGGAGACTGTACAAAAACAAACTCAAAATATATTAGGAGGAGATTGAACTTATATAATGCCCACTAAACTTACCCCATAGGAATTACATATGGCAAAGAAAAATCTTCAGTTAGTACAGAATGAAAGTGGTGGCCCAAACAATAGTCTTAAAATGAGGATTGAAGACCTCAGAACAATCAGCGCTAAAACAGAAAATCAAGGCCAGTTTATGTCGCAGTATGCGTATAAGCCGGCCTTTTTGCTACATGGTTGTGCAGGCACGGGCAAGACTTTCATCGCTTTATATCGCGCACTGGAAGAAGTAATGGACAAGGGTTCGACAAGAGACAAAGTAATTATTGTTAGGTCTGCTGTGCCGTCCCGTGAAATTGGCCATTTACCAGGCGACCAAGATGAGAAAACTGAGGTGTATAGCGCACCCTACCAATCAATGTGTCAGGAACTTTTCCCAACGAAACAGCAACCGTATCAGAGGTTGATAGAACAAAAGTATTTGGATTTTATGTGTACTTCATTTGTCAGAGGTATTACATTAGACCATGCTGTTGTCATCGTTGATGAATGTCAGAATCTAAATGACATGGAAATCAATTCCATAATGACAAGGGTAGGAGTCAATACAAAAATAATCTTTTGTGGTGACTTTCGGCAAACGGACCTTTACAAGAGGAACGATTTGTCAGGACTTAAAAAGTTTATGGTAACCGTTGAAAATATGCCATCCTTCTGTTCCATTGAATTTGGTTCAGAAGATATAGTCAGATCAGCACTGGTCCGGGAGTATATTGAGGCCAGAATGAAATACGAGGACGATTATCTCGTAAGTGCTTGATTTATAAGCGCTTTTAATTTTACCAATAAAATCAAGCACTTACGTCAGAAATGGCCTAAGTGCTTGTTTTCCTTAGGCCAAAAAGGGCTTGACTTTTCCTCAGATTCGTGTATAATGTAACACATAAACTAATAAATCAACTTGTGAGGAGATGTTTATGAGTAGTAATACAGCAAAATTGTGTGAACTTATTGTGAGTTTTCATCACGCAGTCCGTAACCCTGAGAACTTAGACGAGCGCGGCCGTATCAACTGGAACTTTGTGGATGCCGATATTCACATGGACGCAGGCGAGGCAGGCCAGGATGTACCTGAGGAGTGGTATGGTATATTCAACGATCTCGCAGATGATTATGAATTTCAACAGCTAGCAAAGGAGTCTGTGTAATGTGGAACTTAGAAGGTATGCGTGTTAAAGGTCTTTATCTTAACGGTGACCAGCCCGTCAGCGGCAAAGTAACCCATAGCCGTGTTTGTTACGGTGGTGGTGTCTCTCACCATATCAAACTGGACGAAGGCTTCCAGTGGAAAAATGCCGCTGGCAAGGTTGTTATCAGTCGTAACGCTGGTGAGTGTGTTATTGTTGACCACAAGTATATTACGGAGGTGCGTGACTAATGCTAATCGTTACTGATGGCTATCAATCCCAGATTTTTTCTTGTCACCAAGAGGTCATAGATCAGTTAGGTCAAGATATTTTTGACGCACTGATGAATGATGAGCATTCGCAGTTTTCAATGAGATATGTTCACTAATGGCTAAAGAAGGTTACTACAAGTTTCCGACCCCTACGAATCCGATTGCTGAACTAATCAAGCGCCGTCGGTTGCAGGTTCTTGTACACTCCTGCATCTACTATACTTTAGATGACAATATTGTACCTGACCATATTTTTGATGGGTGGGCAAGAGAACTTGAGCAGTTAATGAAAGATCACCCTGATGCCTACAGTGATAGGTTTGATTATGCTTTTGAAGAATGGGACAGCTCCTCTGGTTTTAATTTACCAAACCGAGATCCTTGGATATTAAATAAAGCACAATGGTTGCTTAAAAATAGGTAAGCACCCTTAGCTCAATCGGATAGAGCAACGGCCTTCTAAGCCGTAGGTTGCAGGTTCGATTCCTGCAGGGTGTACCATAAAATCTGCGGGCAACGCGCACCCAAGTACATTCCGGACACTGTATTGGTTGGGAAAACTGTTGCACTAATTTGTATAAGTAATTGTATGAGTAAAACAATAATTTTAGTAGGATGCAGTAGACCCGGTTCATGGGCGGAAGGCTTTTATGATATGCTCATAAAAGAAAAACATACTGTACACCTTTTATCCCAAAAAGATTATGGTAAACCAAATACCACAGTCATTGATTGGTCAGACCCTGTTGAAGCAGTAAAACAGTTTGAAACCTTGATTGAGGATATTACGCACATTGATCTAATACTCTTTAACCAACGCGGAAATAATTTTCCTTCTACAGATAATCATTTTACTAGTAGCGCAAAAAAAGAATTTAAATTTTTACACCAAACCTTAGAAAAATTTTATGATAACTACAATACAAAAGTCATAATACCTCATCTTATGACAATATACGCTTTAGATAAAATGGATGAAACTAGCTCCGTAGTTTATGTCTCATCTGGCATGGGTTTTGAAGTTCCCAGGCCTCACCATCCTTCCGCTACCGGATATGCAGCAGAGTGTGCTTCGCTAAATCAAATGATGTTTGGTTTTGCAAAATGTAATGATAAGAAAGCAAAATTTGCAGCTTTGATGCCTATTTTTGATTATAACGACAAAAAACAAATTAAAAATGTAACCAAATACATTTATGAAACCATTATGAATACGGGAATAAATAATGGAGAATTTATTTACACTGACTAATGTTTAACAGAATAGAAATAGATTTAAAAATACCCGAAGCAGAAGTTACCGAATTCGGTAGGCATTATCGTACACCTGAAGGAAAGTTATATCCTTCAGTTACCACCGTTATGTCATATCACACCAGAGAGGCTATTAAAGCCTGGCGTGAACGTGTCGGTGAAGAAGAAGCTAACAAAATCAGCAATCAAGCAGCTACGAGAGGCACAAAGATACATGACTTGTGCGAGAACGTGTTGCTGAACAAAGACACTGATACAAGTAATCTCAGTTTGTTAGATAAACAGATGTGGGATCGCTTTCGCCCTGTGTTGAATAACATAGACAACATTCACGCAATCGAGGACCCACTTTACAGTGACCATTTAAGAATGGCTGGGCGTGTGGATTGTATTGCTGAATGGGAAGGTAAACTGTCAGTTATTGACTTTAAGACCTCACGCAAAAGTAAAAAGAAAGAATGGATTGATAATTACTTTATGCAATGTACTTCATACGCTATTATGTTTGAAGAAATGACAGGTATCCCTGTCCCGCAAATTGTCGTTGCTATAACAGTAGAGGATGAGTTTCCTCAAGTCTTTGTTGAAAAACGTGACAATTATGTAGAGAAATTATTAGACTTACGTTTAGAGTATGAAAGGTTTGAAAAATTATATGCTAATGTCAGATTCCCCTAGTGATTTAAGTGTAGCTTATCTTTTAGAAAGAGCTAAAAATTTATCACCCAACAAACCAGCAATAACATTTGAAGATGTTACATATACTTGGCAACAGGTCTATGATAGAGTAGTTTCTCTTTCTTGCTATCTAAAAGATAGAGGTGTTTCGCCTAAAGATAGAGTTGTTTTCATAGGAGAAAACTCTAACAAATATATTGAACTTATGTTTGCTTGCTCTTTTATTAATGCTATAATTGTCCCTGTTAATTTTAGATTAGCTGAAAGAGAAATAAAAGATATTATTCAGGATTGCGATCCTGCTTTGGTTTTATATGATATTGCTGACGGTTGTTATGAATCTGTTTCAGATATTCCTGAATTTCATCCGGGAATAAACGAAGATATCTACGGTATAATTTATACAGGAGGAACAACAGGAACTCCTAAAGGAGCAGTCATCACTCACAAAGCCATGTATATTGCTTCTATGGCTTTTAATTTGACTTTTAATCTTAATGGTGATGAAACTTCTTTAATATCATTGCCATTGTTTCATATTGCTTCTCATAATAGATTCTTTGCTTCAACTTTGTTACAGTCACATTCTGTTATAATGCATAAATTTGAAACAGAAAAGTTCCTACAAAATATAGAGAAACATAAAGTAAATGTTTTTATTGTTGTTCCTACCATGTCTCAAATGTTATTAGACTACAAAGAATTTTTAAATTATGATACAAGCTCGGTTAAAATATATCAAAGTGGTGGTGCACCTCCTACTGAAGAACAATTAGAAAAATTAAGAAAGTTTTTCCCAAATGCTAAAGTTCTTAATAATGTAGGCATTACTGAATGTGGTGGTACTGTTTTATTAGACGGCAAACCCGTTACAGGAATACAAGTAAAAATTGAAGAAGGAGAACTTTTAGTAAGAAGTCCTTATATGATGCGTGAGTATTGGCAGAAACCAGAGGAAACATCTAAAGTCATAAAGAATAGTTGGTATCACACAGGAGATGCTGTGCGAAAAGAAGGTGACAGATATATACTTTGTGGTCGAGTTAAAGATATGTTTATATCGGGCGGAGAGAATGTTTATCCATTGGAGATTGAACGTGTTTTGATGAGCCATCCAAGTGTCAAACAGGCAGCTGTCGTTGGCATTCCAGATAAAAGGTGGGGTGAAGTGGGTTGTGCTTTTATTGTTGGCAAAAATGCAGACTATGTTAATTATTGTCGAAAATATTTAGGTGATTTTAAAGTACCGAAACAATATCGCTATGTAGATGAGTTGCCATTGACTTCTGTTGGGAAGGTTGACAAACAGGCATTAAAACTGTTATAATATAAATATTGAATCTAACGGAGTATTGTATGAATAAGTTTCTTATTTCTACAGCATTGTTAGCAGCGGTTTTACTCGCTGTAAAAGTATTAGTGACAGAAGAAGTATCTGCGGTACAGGTGGAGCCTATCAATATAGAGTTTAAGTTTGATACTGGTCCATTATATAGAGATGTAGAATGTCTCGCCCAAAATATTTATTTTGAGGCAAGAGGCGAACCACACACTGGCCAAGTGGCTGTTGCTTATGTGGCGTACAACCGAGTAAAGGATGATAGGTATCCTGATACACTTTGTACTGTTATTAAGCAAGGTCCTATATCACCTTGGTTTCTGATGGAACATGACAGAATAGTTCCTATACGAAACAAGTGCCAATTTAGTTGGTGGTGTGATGGACGTAGCGACCAACCAAAAGATATGTGGGCATGGGGTCGTGCTATGGACGTAGCTGCAGGTGTTATAAATCATAAGTATGAGGATCCTACTAACGGTGCCTTGTGGTATCATAATGATGAAGTAGATCCTGATTGGGCAGGTGCTATGGAGGTAACTGCCAAAATAAACAAACACACCTTTTACAATATGGAGTAGTAAGTGAACTTAGAAGTTATTACAAACGATTTTATGGCAGAAAAACAAAAACCAACTGACACATTTTTAATCACAAAACAATTTAGAACACCTGCTGAATTTTCTCAACACATAGAACAAACAGCAGTAAGGACTCAATCTTCTTGTATGGATATTTTGATAGACTATTGTATAAAACATGAAATTGAAGCAGAGAGTCTTTCTAAAATTATCAATAATAGTTTAAGGTCTAAGTTAGAAGCAGAAGCACAAGACTTGAATTTACTTAAGGTTAAGAGTAACAAATTACCTTTCTAATGACTGCTTTTGAAGTCTACAAATTATATGCGGCTTTACGGTTGCACTTTACTGATCCTAAGTATGATATTACTGTTACTAAGGGTCGTATAGGTAACCTAAGAGCTTCTTTTGAGAAACGAAAAGACACGCAACATATGTATAAGTTAGCAAACACTTATACACGCACAGAAGTTATAAACATTCTTGTGGCCAACTTTATCACAGGCGATAATACGGCCAACATCTATACAGGTAATTTTGTAGATAATTACAAAAACTACTTGACAAGACGTAAAAGAATGTTGTATACTTTAGATACAGACTTAGATAATATCTTATTCAGGATGGAAAAGGATGAAATTAAGTCTTGTATGGAAGGGCAACACCCACTAATCTTCAGGATGTACATGGGTGGGGATATACAACTTGAAACACTTGTTATTATGGAAAAACTATATCCTTTTGTTGAAGATTATGCTAGTGACTTTGTATTGGAACACATTTGTTTACTAGTAAAAAAGTATAACCCCTTTGTTATAATAAACAAAGATGAAGTAAAACAGAGATTTGAAGGTAAAATTTCACAATGTCTAAATCAGTAAAAAGAAAACCTGAAGAAAAGAAAATTCATAGGGTTGGAAAAGAACATCCTGAGAGGCAACTCGATCAGGAACTAAGACGTATAAATAGTATTGAGGATCTAGATGATTTAGAGCTGGATGAAGTCCTCGAAACATATACAACAAATACAACGCAAACACATTAATACAACGCTATATATCGCACATAAGGAGAAACATATGTCGTTCAATTCACTTTCAGACCTTCGCAAAGCTCGTGGCAATTTCGACCAACTGATGAAGGAAGTCGAAAAACTTGATGCACCACAACAGCGTCAGGATGATTCAAACGAGTGGAAACCCACAGTAGATCAAGCAGGCAACGGATACGCTGTTATTCGTTTTCTTCCAGCACCTCAGGGTGAAGATATGCCTTGGGTTCAGCTTTGGAATCACGGCTTTCAAGGTCCTACAGGTAAGTGGTATATCGAAAACTCACTTACTACTCTCAAGCAAACTGACCCTGTTTCAGAACTAAACTCTGAACTGTGGAACAGTGGCGTAGAAGCGAACAAGGAGATTGCTCGCAAGCAGAAGCGTAGGCTTTCTTATTACGCAAACATTCTTGTTGTTGAGGATTCAGGCAATCCTTCTAACAACGGTAAAGTATTCTTATACAAGTTTGGTAAGAAGATCTTTGACAAGATCAAAGACGCAATGCAGCCAGAGTTTCAGGATGAGGCTCCAATGAATCCATTTGACTTCTGGGATGGTGCTAACTTCAAACTTAAGATTCGTCAGGTAGAAGGTTATCGTAACTATGACAAGTCTGAGTTTGCAGCTCCTTCAGCAGTAGCAGATGATGATTCAGCTATTGAGGCTATTTGGGGACAGCAACATTCGTTAGCTGCTATTGTAGATCCTAGCAACTTCAAGTCTTATGACGAACTCAAAAAGAAGTTGGACTTTGTATTGGGTAGCAGTGCCAAGGTAGGCACAGCAGAAAGCATTTCTAGTCAGACTGGAGACGCTGCTGATGATAACTACATGGAGAAGGTAACACAGATGTCAAAGGCTGAGACTACAGTTTCAGAGGATGACGAGGATGATACCCTGTCCTACTTTGCTAAACTTGCAAATGATGACTAACAGGAAGGGGGCTTAGGCCCCCTTTTTTAATCCCTTCCTCCCTGTCCGTACGCCCTACTTGTTCTACTATCTTGGTATCTCTCTTGGCTGTTCCTGTCCGGTCGTTGCCTTAACGGAGTAGGTCTTCCGCCCCCACCACCGGCGTTTTGTAATATTTGCTGACTATTATCAATATTCTGAATAACTTGTTGGAGTGCCTGTCTATCTGTTGGTGTCATGTTTTGAATAGCATCACTTGTATTAAGAGGCATAGAATCTATTTCTTCTGCCCCTGCGGCCATGGATAATGATCCTAAACCTAGCGTGGCAAGCAAAGCAGGTATTGTAGGCAGGCCTACTCCAGAGCTGGCGAGCAGGACGATGGCACCAGCAACAACAGCAGCAGGTATTGCTCCACTTTCCATGCCCTTTGTAAACATACTAGGATCCTCAGGGGTTCCAAAAGCAAAATCAGCTATTCGGTTTGGCAAGGGGGCTTGCTGAGGTGCAGGTTCTACAAGTCCTTGTGCAACAAGTCCTTCATTTATAAATCGTTCTCTCTTTATCCGCCAGTTACGCAACTGATGACCACTTCTTGGCCGAGGATTAGCAGTGTCAAATTGTTCTCCCAATGCACGAGCTGCTACAGGTATTGGATCTGGAACATTTGTAGGAACGTCAACAGGGTCAGGTAACCTAACAGGTTCATCCACCGGGTTTTGCGTTTGTTCCTCTTCCGTTTGCGGCAGTTGTAATGGGCCAACAAACGGTTGTTTTTCCTCAACATCTTCCGGTTGTTTTTCCTTAACATCTTCAGGTATTAATATGCTGATTCGATCCTTTATTGAATCATAAGCATCACCCATGCTAGTCTGTAGTGATTTTAAAGCAAACGCGCCTACTCCTACTCCTATAGCACCGACTATAGTTGTCAACATTTTTAGTGAATCTAATATGCCACTATTGTCAGGACATCCGCAGTCTGCAATTTGTTGTAGTAATTTTTTCATTTCAACTAGAGTTTTTTCTATTTTAGAAGGATCTCTGTCAATACCTGTTGTAAATGTTGAACCAGGTGTCATAGCAGGAGTACCGCCCAATTCACCTGCCTCTGTTGGTGACAATGCACCCAATGTATCATTTATGCTTTGGTTTTGTCGCCTTCTAATAAAATTTGCCCTTACTCTATCCTCTACTGATGTTCCTGCTCTTGGCCTAAATCCTAGTAACAATGAAGGTTGCCTGGCTATTTGAGCCAAACCGCTCATTGCCGATTGCCCAGATGATGCACCAATGTAACGATTGAATCTGTCTGCTAGTGGGTGAGAGGAGGGGGTGAAATTATTTAAAGAGTCTTTTGCTTTATCTAATCCAAGCAACTCAATCATCTTGTCTCCATCTTCACCTGATTCGAGTCGCAGTTCTTCTATTTTTTCTGTTATACTTTCAACTGCCCTTAACAGCTCTTTGCCGTTTTTTTCTTGGCTATCTGAAAGAGCTTTTACAATGTCATTTATTTTTTCTTTAGTACCATCGTCCTGGTCTAATAATAGTTTTTGTAGCTCTTGTGTATTTTTTCCAATGCTTTCAGCTATAATTGCAGATGTTTTACCTATTAGATTCGAGTCGTTGCCGGGCAAATCAATGCCTTGTCCCATTCCCATACGAATACCACTCACTAGATTAGCCGCTCCTTCTTTGTCAAAGCGTCCAGATTCCACATTTCTCACATTGGAACCGCTAAAACCAGCATCTAATATGTTTCTACCATCTACTCTAAGCATATTTACTTTCTCTTATTTTTTCTATCTTCTGCTTTTTTCTTTAAATGTTGAATTAACATTGCTACGTAAACTTCTCTTTCCCAGGGCACCATATTTTCTAATTCTGTCAAACTCCAATTGTGTTCCTGCATCAATAGGAAATTCGTTTTATAATAATTGTCTAACGAATCCTGAGAAAGAGTTATACGAAAAAATGCTCTACTCCATTTATAATGGCCTCATTTGTTGTTCCACAAGAGGAACATTTAAACTGTATGGCCTTTCCTAATACAGGTGTTTCTGACAAAAATTCTCTTGCTTCTTCTAAAACTGCCAGTGGTAAATTCTCAACAAACTCTTTAAATTCTTCAGGATCAAGATCTTCCGGTACCGTTGTTTCTTCAGTATCATATACTGCTTCCACACAGTTAAGTATAACCTCCAAATCAGATAATTTATCAATTTGAATCATAACCTCTGCTGCAGGTCTTTTAAATATAATACCGCCTTTATCATTAATCCTAATATCTTTTCTATTTTCTTCTATATTACCTACAGTTTCAAAAGAATCCATATCCATAGTATAGTTTATTTTAGTTTCACATTTACCACAAGTCAAAACAAACTCTTGTTCAGGTCCTGTCGATCTTCCTTTTAACTTTAAAAAGATGTATTGTAATTGATACATCTCTAATTTTTTTACTGCTACTTCACCAAAAGTACAATTTTCAATGACCTGCTGTACTGCTAAAAATTGACTTGATATATCAGAAGCCGCAGCTTGTGTCAATATGTTCCCTTCTTTAACTAAAAAAGGTCTTGCTAATATTTCTTCTTCTATACCAGGAACTTTTATGTTGAACCTAGGTACATCCAAATTAGGTAGTGCCATTATATTCTCCTATAATTTAATCAAAGATCCTTTGAAGGATCCCACCTATCTGTCCTAATACTCTCCTATTTCTCAGTCTATCTCTTACTGCATCTCTGGGATTACGCTCTCTTTCATTATCCTTTCTCACCCAACGCTTAGCTGTAAATGACACTGATATTCTAATGTGACCCGTGTTAGACCAAGAAAGAGGAGTCACGTTAATTAGTTTAGGTATTGCTTCTTGTAATTCATATTTTGTTCTTATATTGTTTTGATTATCCAATACAGCTACTTGTATATTTCTGGCAACCTCCTGTATATAAGCAGACTCTTTTGTGTATGGATCTACAGTTCTCAATATCCAATCTTCAAATCTATCACGTATTTCAAAATTGCCGTCACTAATAAAAGTGAAAACTACATCTTGTGTAAGAAACTCTACATTTTGATTTCTATATTCAGTCCATGACCCTTTCTTATAAGGAACATTTGTAGCTGACAATCCTGGTAACTGAGCTTCTTCACACATTACTGTAAATATAAAATTATCACGTAGACGTAAAGGAGGTACTACTTCATCTGAATCAGGTAACGTAAAGGTAACTTCAAACTTATCCGAACGAGGAGTATAATCATTTCTTACTTGACTTAAAAAGTTTTCAAAAGTTGATTGTGAGTTAGCCATTTATTATTTCTCTGCTTTGTCTATATACTTGATTCTGTGTTGCCCCTGCAAAATCATGTGTCGGTAAAAATATAGAAGCTCTCCAGTGTTCAGGATTTATCTTTACGAACCTAGTCTGGACTTGACTATACAAATACTTTTTCACTGAGGGTTTTACTTGTGGGAATCGGCCAAAGTTTTTTAATAGGCCCCAACTGACTTCTATTTTACTTTTATCAGTCAACGCTTTGTCAGTAAAATTCATTAGGTTTCCCAATAACTGAGCCCTCATCATATAAGGTAGATAGTGAAAGTTTATTCCGACAAACCCGTTTGATATATCATCAAACGGCAAACATAAGGGGAACCTATCATAATATGGCAAGCTGTCTTTGAACTTAGGATCATACTGAAACATATACATATTACCAGGTTCTAACCTACTAGTAAACTCGCCTATGTCAGTACGAGACACTTCAGCAAAAGTATTGATACCGTTAGCCATTTTACGAACAGCATCTTGGTACCATCTGAATGAACGGTCCTGTTCGCCTGCCGCGGCTCTTATGTTTTGGAATGGATTAGCCATACCATTATTTATAATGGTTTTATAGGTTCAACTCTTTTTCTGTAATAATTTTGAATTTCCAATTACGGTCTTTACAGAATTCTTCAGCTGCTTCCCACTTGGCTAAATTCACACCCCATTGTTTTACTTCTTGTATGAACCTTTTTGTTCTTCTCTTAGGAACCTTAGGTTCTTGTGTAAAACGATAGGGCTTGACTTCTACAAGATACATTTCAGTGATATTATTGTTGACTACTTTGACGTAGAAATCCACAAAGTATCTATGGTATCTGTTGTCTATAGGTGAACGATATGGTATAATTATTTCTTCACTTCCCCATTCTTGCACTGAATCATTGAGATCACACCAATTCATAAACTTCAATTCGTATCCGGAACGATACACTATGTTTGATATGTCACCTTTATATTTGGCCGGGTTTCTTGGCCTGAACTTTCCTTGATATAATTGTTTAGTGTATGTCATTTGCCGTTATAAATAAAGAAAAACAATCTTTCGGATTATTTATATGGCAATCGACTTTTTAAATCCAGACAAGCCAATCGACTTTACTGATACTAGCGCTTTAGAAGCATCTATAGCTAGAAAAAATGGAGAACCAGAAAGTTTGAGTCCTGCTCTTCCTGGTGGGGCCAGGCTTGCCAGACAAGAGGTATATAAATTCCCCTCGGATGTAGGCAATGATAACTCAGATTTATTACACAGTGTAATATTTTATATTAACACTAGGGAAAATACTAGAGCTGCAAGAAATAGCGCAGGCACCCGTACACCTGGTAGTATTTCTAATACTGGTCTAGGTAGACCCAGTGAGGATGGATTAAACAATATGATAGGGGAAAATAGGGACGGGGGATTTGCTCTGGGCCTTCTTTCTTTAGGAGCATTTGGTGTAGTAAAAAAAGGCCTTAATTATGTTGGTGCACCTGGTATAGTACAAGATGTAGGAGCTCTTGGAGCTGCAGGTGGGGCACTTGTAACTGGCGTTGATCTGCCTGATTCATTAGGAGCTAATTTTTCAAAAGTTAGTGTAAAACAGGCAATACAACTTTTTGTATCAGGACCACCCACTGCTGAATATTCTGCTAATTGGGAAAATAAAGATTTAGGAATTGTAGGTGGGGCGCTCACTCAAAACGGAGTTTCTTTAGGTGATATTATCACAGACGGTGAAGGTGATTTTGATATACCCTTCACTGATAAAAGTGTCAATTTAAGTCAGTTTATTAATGTAGGAAGTGCGGGTGCAAGATCACTAATACAAGGGGCTGCTGACTTGCCAGGTAAAATAGGTATTGCGGGAGATTTAGGGGCTGCATTTGATTTAATTTCAGGCAATACTCTAAACCCTTATAAAGAACAATTATTTCAGAGTATGGGATTTAGAAAATTTGGATTTGGTTATAAGTTTATTCCTAGAAACGATAGGGAATTTAACAATGTTATGAGTATTATTCAGTTATTTAAATATCATATGCACCCAGAAAGAAATGACAACAATTATACACTTATATATCCTTCTGAATTTGAAATAGAATATCGTTATAAGGATAAAAGAAATGAGAATTTAAGCAAAATTGCTCCGTGTGCATTGACTGATGTTAAAGTGTCATTCGGCGGTCAAGATTCATTTACGTCTTTCAAAGGCACAGATGGTAAACCTGTAGAAATTAATATGCAGTTGTCGTTTGCAGAACTAGAAATGCTCACTAGACAAGGACTTGGTGATCGTGATGGTACAGGAGTTTCTGAAACTAACTGGAGGAACACATTCTAATGTATTTTAGAGCTATGCCAAAAATAATTTATCCTTTGCCTGATGGTTCTTTTACATCAGCTAAGGATATTTTTAATAGAATAGGTTTTAGAAGCACTCCTAAAGGTAGATTAGCATTAGAATCTTACTATATTGAAGAAGGAGATACTCCTGATATTGTTTCGCATAGATTTTATGGTAATCATTTATACCATTGGTTGATATTTTTTGTCAATGATATTACAAACCCTTATGAAGAATGGCCTAAGAATAATATACAATTAGACGAGTATGTTAAAAATAAGTATGGCAACGGCAACGAAAATGCTGTGCATCATTATGTTATTGCAGGCACAGATACAGTAGTTGATTATGACGCAGCCAAAGTTACGAGCGGTGAATATTCAGAGGTATCAAATTATGATTATGAAATTGAATTGAATGATGAAAAAAGACAAATTGCACTTGTTCCTAGTGAATTTGTAGGTGATTTTGTTAATCAGTATAAAAGGCTGATGGCTAATGCAAGATGAACTTTTACAAACCGGTTCAGTCATAGTTGAAGATGTTATTATAGTAAATCAATATGACAGAGGAACGGGACTAAAAGAATTTTTTACAGAAATTAATATATTTGAGGATATGTATTCTCCTTGTTTATTTGCGGAAATACTTATCACTGATAACATTAATTTAATTTCTACATTTCCTATTGTGGGTGGTGAGCTTGTTGTTATAAAATTTAGAACCCCGACCTTTGAAGATACTCCCCCTACAGTATTTGAAAAAACTTTCTATGTTTCCGGTATAAAAAATAGAACAGTTAAGGGCGACACTCAAGTAAGCTATCTCTTGGAGTTAATCTCACAAGAAGGATATATAGATTTACAAACAACGGTAACTGGGTCTTTTTCTGGGACTACCGATGAAGTAGCTGCAAAAATATTTGAAGATTATTTAACAGTAAGTGATTACAGTTATTTTTTAATAAACGATCCCCCACATAGCACAAAAATAAAATATACTTCTAATTTTTGGTCACCCTTTAAAAATCTTGCTTATATCTCTAAGAGATGTCAAAGTTATAGTGGTATAGCCTCTGACTTTTTATTTTTTGAAACTAAGAATGCTTTTATGTTGGCCAGTCCTGAATCGTTAATAAAGAAACAAAGAATAGAAGGTCTTTTTGATGAGTATGTTTATGAACTAGTGCCGGGAACTTATAAAAGAAAAAGAGACGGAAATTCCTATTACGGCACTCCGGTTAGTGATGAGATGACTAGGGTTATTTCCATAAAGGTGCCTCGTGTTATTGATAGTGTCGGTAATTTAATGAATGGGTATTATGCTAATGCTGTTAGAAGCTATGATCTGACTACTAAAAAAATTACAGAAACTACATTTGATATGTCAAAAGATGCTCAAGGATTCTTTAAAACAGCAGATGGAACTGCAATTCCTCAAAATGTAAATTTAAATCCTTATAATTACACTTCTTTTGTTCCGGTCAATTCTTCCCTATACACAGATTACGGAATAACAAACAATACTGATTTACCAGAAGGTCATCCTGCAGACTATATTATAGACAAAACACATTATAGACACTCTTATTTAAACTCTTTGCTTGCTACTAAATTCTCTATTCAAATCCATGGTAGAACTGATATGGCAGTAGGAATGTGTATAAACTTTTTATATCCTTCTACAGGGACAAAACTAGTAGACGCTACTGCCGCTGATGCGGTTGATAAATATTTGTCAGGAGTGTTTTTAATTACCGCAATTAGACATTTTATTACAAACGACAAACATACTATGCAGGTTGAAATAGTTAAAAATGGATTTAACGAGGCAATAAATTAATGTTAGTACCTCAGTTTAAAATGTGGATAGGGGTTGTTGAAGATAGAATCGACCCTGAACAATTAGGTAGATACCGAGTACGTATTCTTGGTTATCATACTGCAAACAGAGAATCTTTACCTACAGACAAACTTCCTTGGGCTGTTCCTGTCATGCCGGTCACAGGAACAAGTATTTCTGGTGTGGGCGAAACACCAAATCTCACTAACGGGTCTACTGTTATAGGATTCTTTGTTGATGGTGATGACGAACAACAACCAGTTATACTTGGCTCGATGCCAGGCCTTCCTACAGAAAAAGTAGAAGATGACAAAGTAGGTTTTAACGATCCAAAACACATTTATCCTTTCACTACTAAAGAAGGTAGAAACGGACTCAAAGAATCCGACTTGTCAAGATTAGCCCGAGGCGGAGAAGCAGAGAAACACGCTAGCTTAATTAAGAAAAGAAGTGTTAGAGTGGAAGAAGTTCCTACTGCGAGAGCGCCTGATGTTAGTAACACTTCCCCGAATATTTCAGGAGCTTCATATGAGAACGGATCTTGGTCTGAACCTCATGCTCGCTGGGGGACTACAGGAGAAGGAACCTACAGTGAACCTGGGACTGTTCCGACTTTTGAAAATGGAACAACCTCAGTTTATCCTTACAATCACGTTAAAGAAACTGAATCAGGACACATATTTGAAGTAGACGATACTCCTTTTAATGGCAGAATACATGAGTATCATAATTCAGGGACATATAGAGAAATACAGTCAGACGGAACTAGGGTTACTAAAATAGTATCTAGAGATGTTGAGATTGTTATGCAAGGCAAAGATGTTTATATAACAGGCGGGTGTAATGTTACAATTAAAGGTGATTGTAAAATGCTTGTTGAGGGTGATAAGTATGAGGAGATTAAAGGCAATCAATTTACTATTGTTGAAAAAAATCGTCATACTAAGGTCATGGGAACTGATGTATTTGAATGTCATTCAAACGTGGGCTACAATATAGGTAACGCTGATGGTCAAGGTCACTTCATTGTTAGTACAGCAAACGACATAAGTTTTACCGCGCAGGGTAGAGGACAATTTACATCTGGCGGACAAATGAACATATCATCTGGAAATAAAACTATTACATTGACAGCAGCTAAAAGTATTGCTTGTGATGCGGGATCTGTTTTCAAAGCACAAGGTCCACTGATGGCCTCTTTAGAAAGTGCAGCATATGTTAAAT
>Ga0255759_10000434_pt1 | contig 37690 bp, 16 predicted proteins | sample 101ome_20_FD_179959 | JGI IMG/M metagenome (GOLD analysis project Ga0255759, IMG submission 179959) | Coastal salt marsh microbial communities from the Groves Creek Marsh, Skidaway Island, Georgia - 101404AT metaG (version 2) | ecosystem: Environmental > Aquatic > Marine > Intertidal zone >... | reverse complement strand
TTAGTATTAGCAGCGCCAAATCTTCCTACATCAGCTATTTGCACTGGTAATTGCATCGAAGCTTGATCTCCAGCACCAAGCAATTCGCAGCTACATAAAGAAAATTGAATACGAGTAGGATCAGCAACTGGAACAATGCCACTTGTGGTGTATTTATCTTCGTAGGTATAATTATACCCGCCATGATTAATACGGCGAATAGCTCCATGAGCATTATACATGAACGGATATACGTATTCTCCGGGAGTTTGAAATTTATCCCAGCTACCAATTTTAGAATTAATGCCATCTGGAAACATAGGCCCAAAGAACAGAGGCACTTCTGTTAGATCAACATTATCTGTGCCAACATTTGGTCCACCACCTGGATCAACATAAATATTAATTCTGCTTAAGTATGGTGCAATATCACTTATGCTAGATTGGTAGTATTCAAATAATTCGATTCCTCCAATCAAATCTATTGGTATAATAGTAGCATCGTCAGCAAGATAATTATATGCATCGCCTTTATCATTGAAATAATATCTCTGATATAAAATGTCAACCACTTCACTTGGGAAAACATGGGGTCTGTCAGCATAGTTGCCAAGTCCCGGAACACTGATCCTAAAATACTCATCACTATTAGCAAAAAACTTTGTAAAATTCCACCTTTGGGGTTCTGGTGGTCGTTGCTCAACTGTAGCTTCTGAAAATTTTCCACCAATAATATTTTCTCCATCAATTTGATGAATAATTACAATTTCTCCAGCATCATAATTCGTTCTACCTCTATTTACTACCCTAATTGTTTCTGCCTTCGTCTCACCGCCACACTTAATAATGTTTGGGCCAAAGCTTTGGGGTTGAGCAGATTCTAACCCAAGGGGCATTGCTATCCCGGTTGTAAAATCAAACATTCTGTGTGGCGCGTCTTTTCCATAAAAATCTGAAGAGTTTGCGCCCGCAATCCTGTCTAGAGTAAATCCAGATTTTAATATATTAGCACCGTCAACATCTGTTAATAACGACGCTAAAAAAGTTTGACCAGACTCATAAACTTTTTGAACATTATTCCATTTTAACTTTAAAGTACCAGCTACTGTAGCGGCGTGATCATCTACAGAAAGATTATCATCACCAACATAAACTCCGGTGTCTTCATTTGCGGTTCCTCTAGCATGATATTTAGCTCCACTGGCCCTACGTGGAACAGCGTTGATTAAGTTCGTTCCTTTGCTAGCAACGGTGCGATCAGTTCTATTTGCATTGGGCTGTGGAAGAAACAAGCGAACTATATCACCGTATTTACTTTCCCCTTGGGCATATCCATTAATACTAGTACGTATGGACTGAATCATTTTCGCCATCTCTTTGCCGTCTCGTAAGTCTTGTGCTTGTTGTGCGTAATTGTCGCCATAGTAACCCTCTAAATAAGTTATCATGTCAGACAGACTAATACGCAAAACCCCGTACCTTGCTGTAGAAATGGACTCACTCACTTTGTCTCCAGAAAGATCAAAATACTCCCAAGAAAATGATGTTATGCCAAGATGCCCCGCAACCCACTCATCCATAGTTCCGTAAGAATTGTTAAAAATATTAACATATTTATGTTCAGTAATCTCTCTCGCTTGCTGCGCTATTGGGTTAGAAGGATTACGTAATGCATTGTAGGCATAGCTATCTAAATACGCCAACCCCATCCTATAAAACTTAGGGATGTAAAAATAATGCTGAGTATTTAATGATACAAAATAATTTCCTCTAGACATAATGTAGTCCTTTTATTTTTCTGGTTGATATGTACTAACTTCAATATCTGCGTAGGAATCACCATAAGCATTTGGGTCTATTGGCGATTGGGGGGGCGCTGAAGACATGGATTGATGAAAACCATGAGCTACTGCCGAATATAAATTGCTAATTCTTTCAGTCGCTGTATTAGCATATGTTTGCGCTGCCTGAACTATATTTTCTGACAAAATTGAGTGCATGTAATTTTGGCCAGCCTGACTTTGAACACTAGAAGTTGATCGGTGATCTTTGTTTAATGTATCTTCTGTCATTTGCTCCTCTGCTTCTGTTGGAAAAGACATGTGGCTTATGTTCAAATAGTCTGAAGTTTGACTACCGCTATCTTTTTCTAGCGCACTGTAATTTCTATTAGAAAAATCTTGAGATGTTACTAAGTGCTTAATATCATTTATAGCGGCCTTAAAGCTTGCGTTATCTTGTCCTTTGCCAATATTTCTTCTCACTAGGTTATTATTAAGATCGTCTATTTTTTGTTTTTGTCTATTAAGCTTCTTAAGTTGGTCTTCTCTTTGTTTTTGGAGTTTGCCAAAAGACTGAGTATAAGTATTCATAACTACGGATGTTGAAACCCCATTTGCATCAACGCTAGTACTAATATCACTAGTTAGTGGTCCACCCGAGATAAGTGCAGCACCTAATGTTAAACCAGAAGGCCAAAAGGGATAAGAAAAAGAACCTTTTTCTGACATTAACTTAGCACTAGTTCCAAACTCAGATTTTAATTTACCAGCTTTATCCATCAAAGAATAACTTCCACAAGTCCAAGGAGTAAGATTCTCATCGTGGATATAATCCATTTTACCACCAATTTGTCCATATGCTTCAAAAACAGAAGTCCAAGGGCCATAGTTTCTTTCTTGAGATTCTAGAGGTATGGCAACTAAATCAGGAACTACAGGTGAAGGAGAAATAATACTAATTCTGTTAGTAAGGTCAAAAGTTAAACCTTGCAAAGCTTTTCTTACGGCTTGTTGGTGACTTCTTCTAAAGGCCAAGCCATATGAACCAGCAGGATCATCATCAAGATCATGTATTTGGTTAATCGCTGTAGCATATGGTTCTCCGGGTGTCTGGTTTTGTAGTCCCGGCATCCCACGAACAACGTCTTTTTGTAGGTAGTGGTAAATATTCCCAGTATTAACTTGCATATTCATTCCATCTCTAAAGCGAGAATTCTGATTTGGAACGGCTCTTTCAGGAAGTGTTATTAAGGCATATATACCTCCTTGAAAATTTTTGCTAAAGTTACTATCCCATAGACTATCTAAATCAATTGTCTGTAAATTAATAGTGGGGCCAGCTGTTGCTACAGGTTCATATTTTCTAGCGACTACTGTAACTGTATCCACCTGTTCGCATTTCTCTGGATCATATATTTTTCTTGTTGGCAATTTGAGTGTTTGGTATTGATAAGTATTACCAGTTAAAAAAGTAGTCTTAGAAATAGTTGGTGGAGCAGTGTACAATTCTGAATCCAAATCAGCTTTTACGAAAGCCACTTGCCCCTGTGGTATAAAGGTTTGACCCCCAGCCGCAACTGGATTGCCGAATGTCTTGGTTTGTTCCTGAATTTGTATGCCTACACCCAGTGCTGGAATATAACCGTCTCCTGTAGAATTTAAATACTGAACAGCAAAACTGTCTTTAGGGAAGTTAGCTAACGTTAAAGATTCAGAATGACTAAATCTAACATAACATTTAGTTCTACCATCATCCCCACGTATGAAGTTATTATCGTAAGGCTCTAATAAAAATGATCGCCTTTGGGACAATGTTGGAGCGCCATAATAACCATAATAACCACCAGCAGTAGATGGAATATAATTATATTTGACTTGATCAGTTGGAGCATGTAGGTTTGCGGTCAACGCACCAGTTGCTCCATACCCTCCTGACAGGTAATTGACTATTAAGTTGCCCACAGTTCCAACAGAGGGTGGGGCAGCATATCCACCTATACTGCCACTTAGCATCGGGGGGAATCCATATGGGCCAGTACCATTCCAACTATTGGCCGGGGTAGCTGTTAAAACGTTTGGAGACCATTGCTCATTAGCCTTTTGTGGAATCTGAACTAAATACTTTTTGCCAAGACACTCATCTGCTACTTTTTTCACAAAGTTATAGACAATCTTAGCATTAGCTAAACCAACTTTACCAAGCTTATTAGACAGGGCGGTAGCCAATGCCGCATTCCTGTTATTGATTACTGCTCTGTTAACTGCATTATATCCAGCAGATTGCTCAACGTCCTCAGTAGATTCACCAGCACCAGTAGGTGAACTATCAGAATTTTTAATTTCGTCATTAATAATGCTATTTCCTTGTTCAATAACTTGAGCGGCCATAGCGGAAACACCAACTGCCCCAGCTTGTGGTAAACCAATATTTAAAGCTCTGTGCCAATATAAAGGCCATCCATAAGGTGGGCTGCATGGATTTTTTGGTTCCCCATCAACAAAACCGTCTTCAGAACTATGAGGTGGCCAAACACATCTTGGTACAGTTACTCTGTAATTATTACTGAGGGTAATATCTCTTTGTTGAGCGCTAGCTGCGGTATTATGAGCATAATATAGATCAGATATATCATCATTTTCTATCGATTCCATAAAAGTGGAATTATACATCAACAAAAACTCAGACCATTTTTCAAAAGAAACAGACGCTGCTCTAAGTTCAATTTCAGTAGTAACATAATATTTTCCAACCCCGTAAGCATTTAAACTTCCAGCGTCTAAAATAATTTGGGAATACGTTCCCACACCTCTAGGTATAGTGGGTGTTGATTTTCCTAACAAGCCGTAAAATGGAATAATTGGTTTATTTGAATTATAATGATGCATACCATGAGTTGGACCGCCGTAAGGAGTGGGGAAGTAGTACATACTACACTCCTTGCCGCCCGTAACAACTTTGTCCGTTGGCTCATTTGTTAATTCATATCCCAGTTCTATGTTTGTAACTGCTAAGTTGTTTGGTAATGCCTCAAGATATTGCTTAATTCTTCCCGGAGGAGAATCGACATTTTTATTAACGGTAATTGCTTTTATTACACCTGCATAATAATCACTATTAGAACCGGTGGCTGTTCCCTTAACAATTGGCAACAAGGTAAAAAACAGTTCATAATTAGCAGCTTCACAAACTTCTTGACAATAATCTAAGATACTTAAATTATCATAATCTAACATGTATGTCTTTGGGAGAATTGGAAGGTCAGAAAGATCTAAAGCGTATCTTAATCCACGGAAGTATATGTCTCCACCATATTTTTGGTACTCTGGATGTATATTATTGTAGGTAAGATAATTCATAGCCTGAACAACTCTATAGTATGGTATACCAGAAGAGGTTCTACGTGACATACCAGTTCCGGTCATTGGGTGGCCACCCTGAAAATCAAAGAGCAGTCTTTTGTAGGTCTGATAATTCTCAGCTGTTGGCTTGGCGGGTGGAAGGTTTTTTAAATAAACATCCATACCTATTCCAGCGCTGTTCAATACGCTTTTGTTCGCGATTCCTAGAATACTATTATCGTCTGGCTCATTTTCGTCTCTAAGTCGGGTATCAGATGCGTTGTGTTCTAAGAATCCATGAATATTAATGAGATTACTGTTACCAAAAGTAGTACCAGTGTAATGATTCAAAATTAACACGCAGTTAGATAATATCTCTCTTGGATCAACAACCTTTACGGTATATTGCAAGCCTTCTGTAGCTGTTTGCGTCTGATGATATGATTGCAGCAACCCACCAAAAGAAAAGTTGTAATACCCCTTATTCCCACTAACGTATTTACCATCCTTATCCCATACGGTAGGACCGCCCGCAAAACTTGATACCGATCCGTAATAATCGTCAATAGTTCTTGCAAAACCTTGAGCTACCGTAGCTCTGATTTTTCCAAAAGTAAAGAAAACTGGAGTTCCAACAGGTGGTGGTCTAAATAAATCACCATTACCACCATGATATACATCAACACCTTGATCTAAGGCGCTTCCGTCAGATCTGAAGTCTTTATCATGAATAAGCTTTACAGTTAACTGCGAAGCAGAGTCGCCAAAACCAGCAGTAACAGAAAACCCTTGTATTGTAGATCCTAGAAATGATTGTTGTTCAGCGCCACCAACATTTGTGCCTACACCAATATTCGCGATACTATTATATCCCATAATTAACTCCAAATACTAGAGGCTTCTAAAGAAATATTGTAAGCGTTTTCATTTGCAAAATCAATCCAAGTAGCAGCAGAATATGGACTCCAAACAGATATTCTTTGAAGACTTATGTACTGACCACCCCAAGACTTTCTTTTTATAGGCTCATACTGAGTAACAGTATATGGAGTTCCGATGAAATTAACGGGGGTAGGAAATATGTAGTGGCGAAAATCAGAGAATATTAAATTTGGAAAACCCGGAAACCTGACGTTGTTTGATAGAGGATTTGCAATAGCGTAATCTGGATGAGCATTTGGTTCTGCGTAAGGATATTCGTGTTTTTTTGAAACGAAGTTATATTCAGGAGTAAGGGGGTTTATAGGAGCGCCAGTATGGCTTGAGGAACCAGCGGAGTTTGGTCTGCGTGGATTGTCATACAATTCAGCATGATGCCACGTATAACCTCTACCACCTGCGGCGTTGAGGAAAAAATCTGGCCAATCATATTGTGTATCAACAACAAAATGATCGTTGGATCTGTGAGGAGGAGGTGGTGTCGTAACAATAAAGCTAAATTCTGGTGGATTTGGAAAAACATCATACCAGTAAGGACCACCGTCTGGATCTTTTAATGTATACAGAGACTTATCAGGATAAACCCAAGCCATAATAAAATCCTTACTTGTTTAATTCATAAATCCAAGAAACCGTACACGTATAACGACATTCTGATTGATTCCAAGTTTCAACGGGTGGATCTTGCATCCAATTCAGTATTCCATCTTCATAAGCTGGACTATAAGCCGAAATTAAAGAAGCTAACTGTTCTTTAAATCCTGCTCTTATGCTGGGTTTTGAAGAAAGTAAATTAGATCTATCGCCCGTTGGAAATGTAACAGCTGTTCCCACTACGGCGCTATCAAATAGTAAGTCTATAGATAAGGTTCTTCTGTATTCAGTTCTTCCATACAAGTATTGTAATATAGGTCCGGTTGGCCTGCCAAGAATTGGTATGGTGGTATATGAATCTCCGGGTAGTGTATCTTCTACATTAATACTTTCAGTTAATACTCCAGTAAAAAAGTTATAAGGTCTAGCGTCATATGTAACAGTATAACTAACCTCACCAGTGATATCATTAGTTGAAAAAGATATTGATACGGGGCCACTATTTAAGTTATGCGGGGCTGCGGTTTGGGCGCGTGTGTATAAATCGCAAACGCCATAATCTAGGTTATTGCTAATTTCATGATATCTTGATAACGCAGCATCGATTGCGCCAGAATTGGGGGTAGTACCTAGTTCCGTATAATTTCTAGTTTGAGCATCTACACTCATTTGAGTGAGACCCTTAATTGTACCCTGAACAGAAACGGTTGGAGACGAAGAATCATTACTAGAATCATACGAGATATTCCAAGTTTCTAACGCTGTTGACCCAGTTGGGGCAATGATAAAATCGTCAGTAATTGAAAAAGTTCCAGTATGCACATCTATAGATTGACGACGAGTAAGATTATACATCTCAAATCCAACAGTGTTTCCATAAGTAGTTTGAGATGAATCGTAGCTAAACAATCCATTGTTCAATAAGAACTGGCGTCTTCTTGATGGATTGCTAGGATCTCCATGCAGTTCGGAAAATAAATCTCTAGCAATTTGCCAACCAGTATCTTCATTCGCCGCGCCGTTCCCTCCACAGCCTATTACTCTTCTGTTGCCAAGGCTTTTGGCACTTACACTAACGGAGGAGCTTCCCTTGTAATAAATACTGCCAACTTTAGGCTCACCAGCAAGACCTTGACCAGAAGCTCCATAATCTCCAACAATTGGCTCTATGTTGAAACTTTCACTGTAATCTGTAATAACGCCAGAATCTCTTGGTGTTAAACGCAATGGTGCAGATGCGCCATGACATAAACTTATATTGGCAGCACCAGCTGAATTTTTATTACAATCTTGCCCAGTATAAGATTTCAATACAACTTGATACTTTACATAAGTAGACCAATCCCCCTGCTCTATATTCACAGATTCCACAAAGCACTGGTTAAGGCTTGTGTGTACGTAACCACCAGCGTCAGCAAGTCTAACGCTAATCTCCCTACCGCGACCAAACTTCTCTCTTATTGTTTGAGCTTGCGCAACGTTTGCTCCAGCGTTAGAACCTCTACCTTGATTCGATCCTTTACACACTGGTGGAACGGGTTGAGTTCTTCCGGCAGTTCCGCAAGCAGCGGAATCGCTTATAGCATATCCATCTAGAGTAATGGTCGTTTCTTGGTTAAGAAATCCTGCCTCATTACGATTAAAAGAATCAGAAATTCCCACAAAAGGAGCTGGGCTTAAATCAACATATGCACCATTACTGTAAACTTGTAAATTTCTAGTAGACATTAGAACAATCCATATCCAAATAAGGGGAGGGTTTCTGGGCCAGAAGAGATACTTCCGCTACAAACCATGTTAATATATTCGTTAATATTATCCGTATTAATTCCACTAGCATACAAATTCAATATTCCAGAGCTGTCTAACTGTGATATACTGTACAATCCTAGATTATTATACACATTTCCGATTAATGGTGCTTTATTGAACATGTTTATGACACCAGAAGAAGAAAATGGCTTACCGTCAGAATATAAATTAAGCCTACCGATGTTCTTTACTCCAAACTCGTAAACGCCGCGAATTTGTTGAATAAATGGCCTATGGTTCACATATCCTCTTTCTACGAAGTCCTGACCTGAAGCTTCGATGAATATTTCTCCCTCTTCGTTAGCAAATAGTAATCCCTCAAAAATATGTTTCTGATCAGGAATATTACCGTTTGCAAAGTTAAATTCAATATACTCATCTTTGTCTTTGTAATTTCCAAAAACTCTACCAGCTAAATATGTGTCTGGATGAGAAAATCCGGGTCTTAATTTTCTTAACATTGCATCATTAGTATATACTGCCCCTATGTTCTCAGATGGCAAGAGGCCGTGACGCTGTGCGCCAATAGCTAAAATGTAATCTCCATCAGATCTGTTGGATCTATACATGCTGATCGCTTGCCCAAAGTAAGAATTATCTAAATCTGAGCTAGCATATTGAGATGTAAGTTTATGTATTGGCGTCCAAGCTTGCTTCTTAGATCCCCAATCGCTAATCTTATTTTCGTAAGTAAATACAGCGCCATTATTAATTCTTACTACTCCGCTATCTGGATAATTAAATCTATTTTCCTGATATGCTAAATCATGCTCAACTCGTTTAGCAATGGCGAATTGCTCATTAAACGCTTTGTTAACAAATTCTCCCGGCTGATCCTCAAAAAATACTTCAAAGTCATGACCCGGAGCGGATATCGCCATAAGGTCAGCATCTAATGTGATATCATAACCAAACATATCTGAAACGAAAGCATTGTTTTGTAAGAAATTATCTGTATAAGAATGAGTGCCAAAAATGCCAGATGCTTCAGATGCTGTAAGATTAGTGAAGCCAACACCAAGTTGATCTGGTCTAAATTTCTTAACAGTCTTCCAAGGTAGACCCGAAGTGACTTTTGGAGATCCTTGAATTGAACCCCTTCCATCACCATCATTGCCAACCTTTTCTATTTGATAAACAGCGCCAGCGCCACCATTATAACCAACCTCAACCCCATGCATAGATCCGCTATTAAGAATACCAGACCAAGGTAGTATAGTTTCAGAATTGTAAGGACTAAACGGAGCGCCTACATAAATCTTATCTTTGTGTATACAAACCTTATAACCAAACAAATCTCCGGGATAACCAGAGTTAAATACATCTAGATCAAGATGGTCAAACCCAGTAGCCTTCATAATAGGTGGAATTCTTTCAGACAAGCCAGCATCTACATAAGTTTGGCCTTGGTAAACGTCTTGAATTTTGGAAGTAGAGGCCCAATAATCTTGATAAGTAAGGAATTCGTCTACATACCATTTTTGTTCGTACTGCTCCTTTGTATATTCACCATAAGTATATGGAGGAATAGAGAAGAAGTGACTTGGGGGTAATCTTGGTGACTTGGGTAATTTTCTAAAAGTTCCGGGATCGTCAGCTTCAAGTAGTCCAAGCATTAGATCGAATGGCTGTTCAGGCTTTTCTTTACCTAAAGGAATTTCAATGTCTTTTTTGCCTTCATCATCAGCATACAAGCTCACAGATAAACCAGAGCTTGGATATCCACCAAACCTAGCGTTGAGGCCAGAGTTCTGGGGAAATGCATTGGCTAATCTACTTGGACTAGAACGCTCTGGAGAAATTAATTTGTAAGCATTTGGATAGAAGGTACTTTGTTGTGTTCCATAGTATTCGTCTTGGAAGAACTCTGGAATAGTTGGATATAATGAACGCAAGAAGTTAGGCAAGTCAGAAATAATAGCATCTTGACTTGCAATATTTGGACCTTGAATTAAACTAGCATCACTAATGACAGTCACTCTAGATCTATTATGTCCAGCAAAAAAACCACCCTGATCATAAACCTGTTGAGCAATTACCACTGGACCATCAGCTATGTCTAAATCAGGACCATCTGTACCATATCCAATTGGGGGTTCGGCAGCGCAGATCTCAGAATAATTCTCTGCACAATACTTAGAGCTATTCGTGCTAATTTGTCTATTAACATCCTGATCATAAGAGTATCCGGGTACGGCTGGAATTTCTATTGTTCTAAAATCATATACTGGAACTTTTTCACCAACAGAAACTTGCAAAGGAACTCTAACCCCAGAAACATTAACAAGTCTACTTGTTCTTACTTGTTCTGGATTTTCTACTAGACTTTTTTCTGGCCAAGCTTTGTATCCAGTAAAATAAAAATGTACCTGACTACCGCTAACAGCCTGAAAGTCTAGCTCATAAGTTTTTAGGAATGATGATGCATTAAGACCTCTAGAAGCGCCAATGTTTAGCTTGGTCCTAATAATATTGCCGAGGTCGTCGCCGTCGAGAACTGTAACAGAATTACTCCTAATAGACTGAGGTGAAATTGCTTGACCCTGCTCGTTGGTGCTAATTATATTTTGTCCATTTTCAACATACACTCTAATATTTTGACTTTCTTGCTCCGTCAAAGATATTACATCAAAATACATTCTGAATAAGTAGAACTCGTCTTCTTTTTCTCGACCTAGCTCGTGCGATAGTTCTGTAGAGTGATCTGGAATATCAAATGTTACCTTAGTAATTCCTGTGTTTAATTGTGGCTTTCCTAGCAAAACAGTTTCTATGTCTGAAACAAACCCATCGCATCTCAATAAAATTGAACTATTACCCTTTGATATTGGTATGATGTTATGATCCAAGGTAGTGCCTATGCCAGATCTATCATATGGTGGGGCGTTAGTTTCGAAAATCTTGTAATCATCACCAACGTCCTCTATGCCATCACCGGCATACTGAGAGATAATTTTTAAGAAGGTGTACCCATTATAACTGTTGTACAAGCTGTGGTCTAATTTTTCTGCATATTTGTTTTTACCAACTAAGAAGTTGGGACGCATCGTAACGCCTAGTTTTTCACAGATTGCTTTGGCCACATTAGCAGATCTTATCATGTATGGAGTTAACTCATGACTTTCTGTTGCCTTTGCTGGTTCTTGGCCATAAGTAATAACCAACTTTTTGTTGCCAAGACTTAAGAAGTTTTTCAGCTTTTCAATATCTTCATCAGATGGCATCTGGTCAGTATTAGCAATCCACACAACATTGTATTCTAAATGCTCTAACGATATATCATCGATGTCAACATTAAGATCTCTCATGTCGATGCCCAGGCCGTACATTTGCATAGATATGTCACTCTTAAAGTAACCATCTGTATAACTTGATCTATTTGTGAAACTACCAAGCTGTGCAACCTTAGAATAAAAACCTTGAGAATTTAATGGGTTTTTATAACCAAGAATATTCTTATAGAAAAGCAGATTCTCATCATTGTTAGAAGAAAGTAATATATCTTTTCTTTCGAGGAAAGTTGTAGCTATTAAAGTGACATAAGAATTATTCACTTCACCGGGGCGATAGGCTTCCTCATTAGCAACATTGAATAGGCCAGCATTAACTTCTTTTTCAACATCTTGAAGCGGTGTTGTTGCTTTTGCTTGCATTACTGCGTCAATGAAGCCATCAGCAGAGGCTGTAGCTGGGGGATCAAAGAATAAACTTTCACTAGTTATATTATTAATGTTATGCTCTATGGATGTGTAATTTTGCTGATCAGCAGTCCAAGAGAAAACAATTCCAGAGTAAGGAACTTTACCAAATTCATTTTTATCAGCACCATACTTATAAGAAGCAATGTATTTTTGAATATCTTCAGAAGCAGGAACTTCTGGAACATCAACTTTGAGATTAATATTCTCATATGCTGCAAGCATAGGAACGGGAGCGTGTGAATCTCTTAAATTCGGATCTGGGTCTATTGGCTTAGGACCATTATTAGTAAAACATCCCCAATTAACAACATTATGATCTTCGTAAGCAAAAGCTAGGTTTCGCTTATAATCTAACCAAACAATTCCCTTCGGAGTTTCTAAAGCGCACTGGTCTTGATATTCTGCTCTGAGATCGCCCTCATGCATAATTGGCAAGTGGCACTTATTATGCATTTCTCTGTAAATCTTTTTTCTATTAGCCTGCTCAATATTTCCACCAAGATCAATCTTTTCTAAGATAGCAAAAGGATCGCTATAGTCCTCAGTTAATTCACCATTACTAGTCAGTTTGGTTCCATAGGGAAGAGTACAGTTGTACAGGTCTAACTTGTCCTTATTATAATGCCTAATATCACCAACTCCATATCCTTTTAATTTGCTACCAGTATAACCAATTAGAGGAGTAGATTTAGCTGGTACGAAAGATTTTTGAACGTTGAGTTCTATATTTGTACTTTCAAGTAATGCTTCTCTTTCGTTTCTGGCTGGATAAACTCTCATATTGATATCGAGCTTTTCAAGCAGTGTATTGATAATACCAGTTGACTTCTGGAACCTTCCATTTTCTTCATATCTTGGATCATCAGCGACAAGAACTAAGTGCCTATCGCCCTTGGCAAGCCAAGTCTTAATATTGTTTACAACTTCATCGCTAGAGGCATCTATTGCTGGGGTTATAATTAAAGCCATTCCAGCATCTTCTGGTATTTCGACATCTTCGGCAAAACTTGTACGAGAGTAGTCTAGCCGTTGACTTTCAAACATTTGCTTGAGATTATCATAATATAAATACTTGGTATCTTCTGTGGCGAGATCTTCATGAAGGTTTCCATACTTGTAGAATTCAACCACCTTATTAGTATGTGGATAATATTTTCTACTTTCTAAAACTCTAACACATCCAGCATTGACATAGTTTTGCCATTGCCAATTTTGCGTTTGTTCATTATCGTATCTAAACCAAGTAATAGTTTGATCCCGTTCACCAAGGCTATCGGTAGGACAACCAATAGCAATTAATGTACCGTCGCTATTTGTATCAACACTATAACCAAGACGAGGCGTGGGTATGTAATTAGAGTACAATTCACTCCAACGATCTCCACGATCTTGATAAACATCAGAATATGTGACATCTTTAATCTTTTTGTACGGCGATATGCTATAGGACTTGTAGAAAGAGAATCTAAGGCTTTCTGACATTCTATCAAATAAAGACTCGGTTAGCTTAAACTCATGAACGGTATTTCTGCCCTCAAGATAATCTTCATACAAGTTGAATGCTTCGCCAAAGGTTTCATTTCTAATTTCTTTATTGTATTCTGCATTTAAAAATGCTGGCAATCTCTGGTGTATGAGATTAGTTAAATCGGTATCGTGTGAATCATTTCTTTCAAAAACCTGAACTGCATACTCAGAATAAGGTGAACCAATAACAATAATATTTCCATCTTCACTGATTGCAACGTCGTGGCCGAACCTGTCGGATGCGTCGTTGGTGTATGTAATTGGAGATCTTATTTCTTGTTTAAGTTCAAAAGAAGAATTTTCATTATCTTTTTCAAATATGTAAACAGCCCCACCGCTCGGTGGTGGGTTATTGAATTCACTAGCGTTTGAATTGAAAGTTCCGATATTGTTAGCTATCAGAGTGGCTTTTCCTGCGCTATTTATCTTTGATATATCAGTAACGTCTTTCAAGCATGAGATTGATTGATCAACCCAGTTCACTTCTTGTTTACTAGTAGTAACTTGGACGTAGCCTTCTGCTGCATCTCCACCATAATCTGCTAGTCCGTTGTTGTATGAATAGGACTTATAATAATCAATAAACTTATTAACAGCGCCCTTGAAACCATTGGTATAATAACCAACAGTTTCAGTTCCTAAAGAAACTGAATCATCGATAAATATACCAAGGAGTGGAGGAATACCGCTATGTAAAGCTTCAGATGTAAGAGGGAACGTTTCGTGGAAAATGTTTTGCATTTCTTGAAGAATTGTTGCGTCAGCATCAATCCATTCTTGACTAGTAGTGCTTCTATTCCAATGTCTGGTTGTTAAGTGCTTGGATACAAAATCTGGTTGAGGGCTGTTAAACTCATCAGACTGCTGGAAGGGAATATCTGAACCGAGATGCGGCTCTAATATCATAATCTTGATATCAAACTCTACAGGTGGGTCAGCAAAGTAGCGATAAAGAATATCTCTATCCTGTAACTCATCTAAAATATTTTTCCAATCTTTCACGTTTGGCTCTAGCTCATTGTTAAAAACAAACAGCCCAATAGAAACTGGAGTAGTTGATACTGGATCAAATGTTCTAGTCCACTTACATCCGGGACCGCCAGCTACAATAATTTCTTTTTCACCAACCTTTGTTCCGTCTAAGGAATAACCAAGCTCTCTGCCTTCACCCGAATTTAACCAGTTTCTTACAGTTCCAGTAAATGGTAACGTGTTTCCTGTGTCATCAGTAAATTTTGCAACTGTGTTTGTGAAATAGTCTCTGCGCCATCCAGTTGGTAAAACAATTTCCTGCTCAACATACCATTGAGATTGATCATCTTGATTTGTCCAATCATAACCCGATGGTGCAGGATATCTTCGATAAACGTATATCTTGCCATGACTATCTACGGGACGAGATGCGGTATCGGAATTTAATAAATCGTCCACCCCAACTGTATTGTCTGCGTGTGGGACGCCAACAGCCAACATGTCGCCAACCACTTTGACGGCTTTACCAAATTTATTTCCAGCGGAGCGATTGCTTAGATCTTCAAGAAGTTTTATGCCTGAGTAGTTAACTTCTGGGCTAACGACGCCGCTAGGAGTTTCTGACTTACCATAGTTCCATTCTGCAACTTCTCTAGGCACTTCCAATACTTCACTGCCACCACTCTGGCCAGTTATCTTAATCCTATAAGGAGCATATGGTATTAAATTTGTGAACTTTCTAATTCCGTAATATTGCTTATCATAAGGTTCGTCTGTGCCAAAGGCATTTACGTCTGGATTGCTATAAACGGTAAAAGGTCTTATTACTCCACCATCCACGCAGTCTGGCGAATACCACAATGTATCGTGAGTAATGATATCTGTTTCAGAACATGGTAATCCAGCAAGAGAATTACAATCACCATAACACATAGTGTTAACGCCTCTAATTTCATCATCTGCTGGTACTGAAGCATATTTATTATCATCGACATAAATCTCAAAACCAAAGTTGCTTCCATTCCACAAGAAAGATTCTAGCTGGTTTTCTTCTTTGGCTACTATTGCTTCATGGTGAGTATAAAGAGTGATATTATCGAAGATTGTATCTTCAACTTTACGCACAGGCATATGTAGATCAATAGATGTGTTGATAGTGGAAAAAGTATTCGCAGGAGCAACTGTGTATAGGGAAATTGAATCAGCAAAAGTTAATGGGAAAGCAGTAGCTGGAGGACCACCAAGAATGAAGTTATTTAATACGCTAGTATATGTGTTATAGAACTGTCCTTCATCATTAGTGCCAATTGTGTAAACATTTAGTGAGCCATTCATGCGTTCTGCGTTTGCGTAGAATCCATCAGAATATAAAGTGAATGGATTGTTGAGGTTGTTTTCGTTAGCGTACCAACCAAAGCTATAAATATTTAGTAACCCACTATCTGGCAGACTACCCATGTTGTAAAGATTAAGAACATCTGCATCATAGGTATAACCTGAAGCGTACAGGCTGAGTCCACTAGGTGTATCAATATTGGAATATACATTTCCGCTTGTGTAAAGACCAAGCGATAGATCGTTAAGCGTAATAACATCTCCAAGAACTACGCCATAGTTTGAAGAACCAAAATCTTGTGCAGCAATAACGCCCTTAACTGCCCCTTCAGCCCAAGATAGATTTAAAGATGCGTCTCTGTATTTTTCTCCGCTAGTGTAAACATTTAAACGTTCGTTTTCATTCGCTTTGTTTAACAGTATGTTGTCAAGGCTAATGTCTAGAGAATGTATCAAAACTTTAGACTCTTCATAAGACCCCGATGGATAAACTAAGTCATACTGCACAAACATCTCGTCAATGTCTCTTGCAAAATAGTTCTCTGTGAATTCCTTCTTGCTTATAGTTTTATCGAAGTAAGCCCAAGGCTCACTGCTGGAGTCATTGTAGTTTTCTAAAGTAAACTTACTTCTGAGCTTAAACCAACAATCTTCCTGAGTAACATAGTGTATGTCTCTACTAATCAAGCCATAGTTGGTAGTTGGTGTGTAAACGCTCTCTTTTCTTGGGGTGTAAAGACTAACAATAACTTTAACTCCACGCTTTCCATCTGGCCACACAATATCCTGATCACAGGTGTGTTGCATAATAGTATTTACTAACAAAGAATCTTCTGCAAATAAATAACTTCGTGGGAAGTTTTTACAAATTCTTGGAGCAACTGCATAAAATCTATCCTCACGACCAGACAGGTGAACTCTCAACATATCATTTTCAATTTGTGTGTGATATGCTAAACTTGAAGCATTGACTGAATCTGGTAGACTTAGATCTGTTAAGTCAGCATAACTTTGGCCATGATTGTAGAACTTGTGATATATGAAGTCTCTTCCAATGCGAAGACTCATTACATCAAAGTCGGGTGAAAAGGAGCAATATTTAAAAGCACCAAGCTTCCAATCGTCGGTTTTTTCGTCAACGTATTTCCACAAGTTGTCCGAACCGTCCCAGAAATTAATCGCCTGAGAAGCGAAGAAATCTTCGACTGTATCTTCTTGTATTGACCTATTGGCTATTCCCTCAACGAGATTGGTCGAGCCGCTAGCATTTACATCAGAAATACCAATCTCATGAATAAACGCATTAATGCCCACGCCAGATCCAGCAGAGTAACCAAATGACAAATTGCTATTACCACTGTGTAAAACAAATGCATCAGAAGTGGAGCTTATAATACCAGAAGAAAGTTCATTGTACGTATAGAGTCTAAGTTTTTGATCGTTGTTCTGATTGTATGTAACCAAGGTAGAAAGAGGGTATTGATAAGATGTGTATGGTTCTGAATCAGTAATTTTAATAATTGATGCGTCTTGAGATCTTGCGTATGCACAAAGATATCCATTTTCATAGGCAAGTGCATATTCTAAGTCTTGTCCATTATCCCACTTTCCAAAAATAACACCATCGTCCCAACCGTTGTAACCAACCCCGCTAATACTAGAGTCTGGAGAGAATCTTGTATAAATTGAGAAACCGCTATAGGTCGGGACGTTGCCGAAATCCAAGTAGCCATTAACGCCAGAAACCCTAAGAGAGTTATCATATGCGTCTAGTATTTTTCCTTCTAGTTCGTGGCCACTGCCACACCAATCAATTGTTTTGTAATTTCTTAAATTGCTAGCAAATAAGCTGTCTGAATTAAACCTTAAGCCAATATTACGAGTTAAACTTGATGATAAGTCGGAGTTGAAAACTCCAGAAATAATATTGTCACCGTTATTGTCTTGTATTACATTGCCATTCTTCTTATTAAAGTCAAAATACCCAAGTAGGAACGGTTGGTCTAACGCAGACCTTTCAAAAGAGAAATCAAAAGATACTGGATCAAAGGGCGAACTGTCAACATTTCCAGTGTTACCACGCCACCTTCTAGCATAATTTGTCTTCAGAGTATCTTCTAAAGATGTATAACCATGCGGAATATTTTCAATCAAAGATAGTGGGGAAGCGTTTGAGTTAGTTATAACATCAGCGCCTTGTTTTGCGTCTGGATAAAGACGGCCTTCTCTGCTATAGAACTGTTTTGAAAGATAACCAGCTGTCATTAGAGGCATACTGCCAGCTGGCTTATATTTGATAATCAAATCAGCGCGTTGTATAGAGGCTCCGCTAGGTATAGGATAAATATCTAAATACAAATCCTCAAAATAAGTACTCATGGAGTAATCTTTTGATCGGCCCAATTCAACTACATCATTGTAAATCTTAAGTGGGATGTCATATGTTTTAAATGATGTGCTGTTTACAACTGGAGATTGGGTAATAAGATAATGATCTCCAGCGGCATGTTGGATAATCTTCTCTTGGAAATATGCGTATTTGTCAGATAGAGAACTTGTAGAAATTCCTAAGTCATCAGTAGGTGCAAAGCCAGAACCCATAGGAACTGTGCCAGAACCAATTTCTGCATTTTGCAAAAATCCACCAACCTGTGGTGTTATAGCTAAAACTCCATCATTGCTGTAGCCAACAACATCAATAGGATAATCATAAGTTCCGGGAGCTTTCTTTGCTGAAACCCTAAGAGTAATTTCTTCAACAACATAGAATGAATCATCGGCTGCTACTAATTCTATCCTTGCTGTACCAAAGTCTGAACCACCATATTTTTGACCAAACAAAAATGATCCACCAGTTGGTTGCTTAGTAGATTTTGGCGCACTGTGTCTGTATTGTAATTGTAGCTTACCAGAAGCAGAGATTGGATTAATATCATCTAAAGTAATCCATCCATCAACAAAACGATTATTAAGCCTATCCTTAAGCACGTTCGAATATTCATCTGAAGTATTGTCAAACGTTGCGCCTTCGGTGTCAGGGGAAGAAACCCAAGTGTTAATTATTCCAGTTGGGTAAATATTATTAGTGTAGCTAGTAGTAAGAACCTTTGTAGGTGATAAAATTCTTTCCAACCTCTGGCCGGTTGGTTGCGGTTGCATATTTAGATTTAAAACTGCGTCTTCTATAATGCCAAAATTTATACCGCGATTAACAATTTCTAGAGCAGAGAATCTTATGGAGTTGTTTAGATTTAATCTGTAACCTTGAGTTCGTGTTGATAATGGTGTGCTTGATATTCCAAGATGATTATTAACAGAATTTGCTGGCAAATAGTGTGTAGCAAGATCTAAGCCCAATTTGCTGATATCACAACCTTCCTCAAAGCCTTCATTAAAGCCATCGTCAAACGGTTCAAATTTACAATGAGATTTAACATCAAAAGAAAGCGTATAACCACTTGGTTCACCAAGTATTGGATAGTCTATTCTATTAACACCAGTTCCAGCATAAAATTCTAGAGGCTCAGTAACAATGGTAAACCAATCTCTATCTATCTTAGAGACAGAAGACTTGTAATAATCTGATTCAGCATTAACCGTAACGTCCTTATACTTAGCTATTTTGTTTCCAGAAGGATCTAAGAAGAGTATGTTTTCTATATCATAAGTTGGTGGCTGATCTGTTTCATTGACGTGGAATGGTGTATTGGCACGAAAAAAGAGCAGCGTTTCAAGCGGAGTAATATTGGGAGTAGTAAGAAAACATTTATAGCTAGCAATATGATCTGTACTTATGGAAGATGGAGTAATGTAAGTATCGCTATCATCTGACATTAAAAAGCCAGTACCGCCATTCTGCATAACGCTACCAGTAAACACGCCCTCGTCAACACTACTGTAAACTCCACTTGATCTGTATATTTTGTCAACAAAAACAACTTCATTATCAACAACGCCGTCTCCTTCTGGATATAACCGTTGTATATATGGGCTATCAAAATTAAATGAGTTTAAAGTAGCTGGATGACCCTTAATCTTTTGGAAGAATTTAGATACAAATTTCGTAGAAGCATTGATCTTTGCAACCATGCCAACAAGTGGACTTCCAAGAGAAGATCTAAAACGAGAAGAAGATTTAAACCTAGCTATAGGGCGATGTATGAATTGTGGAGAGTTGACATAAGTATATGAGTGATTATTTGAAGTAGCTGGGTCGTATACAGAATCTGGAATAGCATCCCACCCACCATTCTTTATTTCAGCAGATTCAATATCAACCAACTGTGAAGGTAAAGACCTTGGTGGTTTTTTGGTAAACTCTTTTACAGAATTGAAACCAATATTTGTATCACCACGCATCAGTTTGGGCATAATTGGCCCAGATTGTAACTGTTCTGCTCCAAAATCTACAGAGCCAAAATTGTTACTAGCAAAAGATTCTGAAGCGCCACCACCTCTAGCAAAACCAATAATCTGCACAGACGCAAAAGCTTTAAGCCTAGAATTAATTCTTGGTTTCGCTTTAAGTTTTACTTTTTTAGTTAGATGATTTCTTAGCTTTGTAGTAGCTTTGATTCTAACTTCAAAAGAATCCTGTTCTGCACATCTTTGTGACATCTTTTTATCCTGTTTATGCTAAGTTTCCACCAGACGATTCGTGGCCACCGTTAGGGGTGTGTTTAATGTTTTTAATCTGAGTAGCAACGCTGTTCATAATATCTTCTCTTATCCTACCTTCTATACTCTTCAAGAATTCACCACCAGTAAGATTTACATTTACATTAGTGGGCGCGACTTGAACCTGAATGTTTAACCCTTCAAGGCGATCTACAGTCGCAGAAAACGTGCTATTGAAATTATCAAAAGTGCTAGCTATGCCTTCAAGTCCAGAAAAATCGAATGAGGGTAAATTGCTAAAGCTTTGTATCAAAGATTGCATAGTAGTATTTACACTATTTAACGACGTACTTAAGCCAGCAAATTGAGAAACTAGAGGTGTAATCGCAGATGTAAGTGAGTCGGTAGAAGTTTGTACGCTTTGTAAACCAGACGCAAAGCCCTGTTGCTCACTAGCGGGCGCAGCAGCCGTTGGGGCAGATGGAGCCATTGCACTTGGGCTACTAAACGCATTATAACCAGCTTCAAATATATTAGAAGGTGGTGTTGGAGCAGAGGGTGGTGTTGGAACTGGAGCGGGAGTAGTAGTGGTAGTAGTAGAAGGATCGGGGGTGGCTGGTGGAGTAGCACCGGTTGGAGCAGCACCGGTTGGAACAGCACCGGAGGGGGTGGCTGGAGCGGCTGGAGCGGCTGGTGCTGCACCGGCTGATCTTTCTTCCACCCTAGCTGTTGCTTCTGCTGCTTGTTTTTCAACCGTGCTTTCTAGAATTTGTGTTGCTTGTAACATATGCCCAGTAGCAGATTGTAAGTTACCAGTTGATTGTGGAAGAGTGCTTGCTAAATCTCTAGCGGCAGCTTTAGCCGCTTCGGCTGCGTCTGTTGTTCCAGTTGCCGCTTTTGCTAAATCAGATACTATGTCTCCACTAAGACCAGCGTTAGATAAGCCCATACCAACAGCGCTTTGCCTAACAGCCCCAATGTCTTGCCCCATAAAGGTAGTCACACCAGCGTTTTGCATTTCTTCTAATTGCTTATTAGCAGTACCAAAAGCACTAGCTCCAAACTGGCCAGCAAGAGTTGGATCGCCAATTGCTGCTGCGGCGGCTGCGCCTCGTCCAGCCATCTGATCAAGAAACTCTTCAACGTTATTACCAAGCAATGCGTCTGTGGCTTTTTTCTCAGCGGCAGTTTTAGCATTGATAATTTTAATTTCTTCTCTTCTGGCGTCGATTAACTTCTTAGTTTCATTGTAAGTTTCTTCAGCGGCCTTCTTTAGTCTCTCTTCGTTAGCTTGGAATTCAGGAGTGTTAATCCTTGCTTGAGCTTCAGTGTCACCAGCAGCAGCTAAATTTCTATCGTTAGCTTGTGCTTGCATCTGAGCATTAATTTCAGCATTTCTTCTTCTTATTTCATCTGCGCTTCCAGTAGACATTTGTGGCAAGCCAAGCTGCGCCCCAGTTACATTTAGCCTGTCAACAGCAGCTTGAGATTGCATTTGGGGCGTTACTTGTGCGCCACCAAACTCTTGCATAATTTTAGCAGCCTCAAGTGTTACATCAATTTGTCTTTTTGTAGCAGCCGCAAATTCATTTTCTAAAGCTAGCCGTTTAGATATGACGGAATTCAATTTATTTTGTATTTCAGCAGCAGCTTTAAGTGCTGGCATGACTTGAGATAATGTTGTGTCTCCAAGGTCTTTCAAAACCTTATCTAATACACTCATATCTCCAGCAAGAATGGCGTCCATGTCTTCTTGAGAAATATCAGCACCCTCTAAGGCTGTTTTGATTCTCTTCTTTACGTCTTCTCCAACACCGTCCATTTGACCAACTATAGCATCAGCAAGTGCGCCTCGCCTTCCTTCGGCTGTACTAACGCCTGAGTCAGACACGCCTCGTGCAAAATCTGCTTGTAATTTCGCTTTAGCATCCGCGCTAGCTCTAGCAAAGAATTTTTGAGCAGTATTAATCGCGGTTAAGTTTTCTCTAAACTTAGTAGCATCACCACCAAATCTTTCAATTTGAGCAGCAGCAGAATCCACCGCGCCAGAGAAAGCTTCATCACTTATACCTTGGGCAGCGTTAGTAACCCCAGCTTCTAGTGTTGCAATAGATCTTTCAATAGCATTACTAGTGCCTTCAAAACCACCAACAAGATTATCCACAGCAAGTCCAGCAGCTGTAGCCGCAGCGTTAACACCTTGAAAGCCAAGATTCATGGCTGCAAAAGCCGCCTGTGTTCTTTCAACTTCTTTTTGTACGTTTTCAAAAGCTTTTTTAAGTTCGTCTTGATCTGCTAACTTCGCTAATCCCGGATTTGCAGCTTGTAATTTGGCAAAGAATGTAGCAAAATCTCCACCAGCAACAGCAACTTGTTTGCTTAGAGCATTAATTGCCGGTTGGTTTTGCGATACAGCCTCTTTAGAAAGTCGGTCTTGTTCTTTGTTATTATCATCAATTTGTGCTTGAGCTTTTTGTTCATTTTGAGCGGTAGTTCCAAAACCAAAACTAAAACCTGTTAGACCAACTAAGAAATCACCAACAGCACTAGCAGCCGTTCTAGTATTTTTCATTAATGCTGTATTAGCAGCAATCGTGGCTTGTTGAGAGGCAACAACCGCTGCTGTTCCAGCACTAGTTGCAGCTAGAGCTTCACTAGCAGTAGCATTACCATTTCTAAATTTCTCCATAGCTTCAGTTGCTGCCTTACCTGATTCTGCTAATGCTTTTTGGGCAGCGACTTGTAAAGCGGCGGCATTGGCTGTTTTAGTTAAAACCTCGGCGGTTTTATCGAATGGAGTAAAGAAGTCGCTGAAAAAACTGCCAGCCCATGCACCAAGAGCAGCGCCAACCGCCATACCAATAGGACCAAGGAAAGCGCCAAGTGCAGCGCCAGTTAAAGCTCCAGCAGCCATGCCTTTAGCCATGCCTTTTCCTTGCTCTCCACCGGCTTGAATCTGGGCTTGTTTAACAGCTTCAGCGGCATTGCCGTCTTCTATAGCTTTTTTCTTAGCAGCATCAGCAGCTTCAGCGATAGAAGAGTTCCATAGATAAATACTGGCAATAACAGCAGCTATGGCAGCAGCTGCAAGCGTTGCTGGATTAGCTAGTGAAGTTAAAGCCTTAGCGGTTTGTGCAAAGTTGCCAGTAGCAGAACCAGCTGTTCCAAAGCCACCCATGCTTGATGTCGCACCAGTTGCTCTAGCTGCCATTCTACTAACCTTCCCTATGCCTTGGTTTACAAAACCACCGGCTGAAGCAACAGATCCACCAACCAATTTTCCAGCGCCTTTTACTAATCCTGCGCCGGGAATTTTACCAAGTACACCACCCAGCCTTCCGATTCCTGAACTAAGACCAGAGAGACTTTGACTTACAGAGCTAAGACCACCAGCCACCGTCTTCCACTCAAGCCCCTGTAATAGAAAAGCCAATGTAGAAAATTGTAAAATAAGATCTCCTATCTTTGCCCCAAATCTTGCTCCAGCTGATGAGTTTTCATCAATTGTTGGAGTAAGCATAGAGATTCCAGTTGTTAGAGCAGAGAAAGCAAGCATTAATCCATTGCCCGATTTAGCTTCTGCTTGATCAGCTTTAGCAGCACCTAAACTACTCTTAGCTTCTGTATCATCAGCAGCCGCCGCCTGTAAACTAGCTTTAAATTCTTGATTTTTTGCATTGATAGCTTGTAATGTAGCTTGATTACTCTTTATAACAGTATTAGCCGCCTGTTGTTGTTGAGAAGTTATTTGACCAGTAGCAGCCAAATTGTTAAAAGTAGCCTGAGTAAGATTATTCAAAGCCGTAGCAGTATTAACAACACCAGAAACTAAACTGGTAAGAGCTTGAGCGGTTGATGTCAATGCGGCGTTTAGTGGAGCTACATTTATCATCACAGATCCAGTATCAGAACCAGAAGTGCCACCGTCTGCAAAAGCTTTTACTTTTTTGCCAACAACTCCACCTTTGGCAAACTTGGCAACTTTGTTCATGCGATGCAAATTGCTGTACCCAATCTTTTGGGCTGATTCACGATTAACAACAGACTCACCGGGAGTCAATAGTGCGGGAACTGTGTCTGTGCCAACTGAACCACCCTTGGCAAATAAACTTATTGAGCCAATGCCCCTTGTAGAAATTGCTTTAGAAATAGCATTAGCAACATTTTCTGGCGTTGCAGATACTTTAAATTCATTTGGATTAACAAATTTTCCACCAAACATTTTTTTCAAATCTGCAACGTTTCCAGCACCCGTGAAATCAAAAATGGAATCTACTTTATCTTGCTTATTGTCAGCAATAAGGTTTTGACTAATTCTCCTTGCGAAAGCCTCAAAGAAGTAACCTTTAATCGCCTGCAAAGCAGATTTACTAACTAATTGATTAACACCAACTTTGCCGGGATTTAATGGAGCGCCAAATCTACTAGTGGCTTGATCAAATAGGTTTGGTAGACCAGCCATTATTTCTTCATCAAAAATATCTTTAGCGTTTGATTTAAGTGTAGCTGGTACAGCGTTTGGAGAATCTATTCTAGCTCCAGGCGTTACTGTTTTGCCGCTCTCTCTAATAGCTTGCTGTAATATCTTTTTGCCAGTAGCATTGCCATACTTTAAAACTTGGTTAATAGTTGCCCCAATGTTCCCAGCGCCACCTTCCAGAAATGAAACACCATATCTAGAATTTAAAGTAGCACCCTGAATTGTACCCCCTTGCTTCCCTTCCTTCTCTCGTCTTAATGCTGCGTTTCTTTTTCTTGTCTCAAGCGCCTTCAATGTTGCCGCAGAAGGAGCATTATCTCCATACATGTGTCTATCAGAAGTAACCACACCACCAGCAGCAAACTTGTTATTATTCATAGCCTCAAGATTACCAGCACCCAGCTTTTGAACACTACTCTTCTTAATTACAAATTCACCCGGAGTCAACATTGCTGGCACAGTATCACGATTTCCAGATCCCGGAACCATACCGCCTCTGGCGAACTGCATCACCTTACCGCCCTTATTAAATCCGGCTAATTTACCAAGTCCACTACCAAGCACACCAGCAAGTTTGATTCCAGCAAAAGCAGTTAATAAAGGTATAATAGGAGATAAGGCGTCTGCTAGTTTTATCAAAGCGCTTGTAAGTGTCAGCACTGTGTCGGCCATGATTTGGAACGTAGACGAAGAAGTTATGCTTCGTACTAAAGCTAAAAACTCTTCTTTAACTTTAGTGATTTGAATAGCAAGGGCGGCTTGGGCTTTTGCAGCATCTGTAGCCAAACTACCAGAACCTTCTTGAGCAACATTAAGGGCAGCTTGAGCAACGCTAAACTGTTGCAGTAATGGAATGACTTTGCCGATCTGTCTAAAACCACCAAGCTCTTCTGCAATTTGAACGAAAGTAATATCGCCCTGTTCTAATCCAGCTAAAGCTTGACTTAATCTACGAACCGCTTCATATGGACCAACAAACTTACCTTCTAAATCAAGAAGTTCAACGCCGTACTGTCTAAGAAACTCAATAGTCTCTGGGCGCTGAATACGTGTAAAGATAGTTCTTAAGCCAGTTGAAATACTTTCAGCTGACTCTCGCGTAGTAGCTCTAACGCTAGTAAATAGCGCAATAAGCTCATTAAGATCACCACCGGCAGCTTTAAACACACCGCCAGTTCTACGAACAACAGAAATTAAGTCTCCAGCTTCAACAGCGAACTGACCAGCAACAGCATTTAAGGAACCAAGCTGTGCTTCCAAGGCAGCTGCCCCTTGGCCAAACTGATTAAGGATAGCAACAGCGCCTTCAGCCGTTTGTGTAATATTATCAAACGTTGGTGCAAGTTCTGATTTAGCTAGAGTACCAAGAGCCACCTCTGTATCTCTAGCGGATAAACCCGTCTGAGCTAAAATTCTAGAAACGCTCAACAACGAATTAGAAGAAACTCCCAGCGAAGTAGAAAGTGAGGTTATTGTATTTGTCAATCCCTGAAGTTGGGCAACAGTTTTCCCAGTAACTTGGGAAATCTTCACTAACTCTCGCTCAAAATCAATAGATTCTTGTATAGCATTACTAAGCGTATTAGTAAATAAACTAACCGCCCTTGTTGCAATTGCTAAAGCAGAAAACCTCCTAACACTAGCAGTAAAAGATTTACCCATCCGAGTAAAACTGTCAGAAGCTGTGTCAGCACTCTTTGTTAAATTTTGAAGATTTTTATTCGCCTGCACGGCTCCAGCGGCGGCGACATTAACTTTAAGGTTGCCCAGTTGAGATTGTATCTGCTGGACAACCTGTTTTACATTATTAGGAGCTTGTAGTTGAAGTTGCGCCGTAAGTACGAATTTTGACATATTTTTCTCCAGTTATTTCGTACTGTCCTAAGCGCATATCCACTACTAATTTTCGACTTCAGTATCTTCTTCGGAATCAGGAGTTTCTTTGTTTTTACTTCTTGATTTTTTTACCTTTTCATTTACATCGTCTTCATATTCTGCCTGTAGCAGAATTTGTCCACTTTCATTAAGAAGATTACCTTCTCTGTCTATTCTTTTGCCATCACTATTTACCAACCAGCCCTTATCATTGACTAGAGTTCCATCAACGTCAATTCGATGACCATCTTTGTCCACTAACGATAGTTCATCATCCACCAAGTTAAACTTTTTCAGGAACTGATTTTCAGGAAGCTCTTCCTCATAGCTAGAATCTAGGCTATACATCATTTGGCCTAGTCCAGCAGCTGCGGCAAAAGCTACCTCATCGTCAGCATTTTCATTGTAGTCATCTAGAGATTTATACACTTTTTCTCCGTTTGGAGTAAAGGTGCAATTAGCCACCAAGAAATTGAACTTAGCATTATCAGCCAAGCCTTCTGCTGTATTAGATTCTAGATTAATTTTTTCAGCTAACAAGTCTCTTAGCTGATTTCTTAAGCCTCTTAATTCAAGCGCTTTCTGTTTGCCTTCAGAGACTTTAAGCTTTCTACCATCAACACCTAAAGCAATCTGCCTTTCTAGCAACTTGATATTATTTACAATATCATCCTTTTCCTGTTCCTTCTTAGAATCCCAAATTCCGTTATCTTTCATGAATTTATCTAATGAAATTTTTGTAAACAAGCCTTCTCTAATAGATTCAGTCCAGACCTTCGCTCCAACCTTTTGCGCTTGATTGATAACATTTGCTGTTGGCTTTTTGATAACAATCTTAACCTTGCTTCCATCTTCTTTCTCTACGTCTATAGTTTTGGTTTTTCCTGTAGCCATCTTATTATTCTCCTATTTTCCTAACGGGTAAAATGTATTGATATCTTTTCATTGAAATATCATATAGCTTGAATTCTTTGCTTAAGTTTCTAATTTGCTGATTTCCCTTATCTAAAATTTCAGATCTCAGTTTGTTAAAAAGCTCTCTGTTGTCTTGGTCTGAACCCTCTTCGTCTAATAGAAAGCCTAGATTTTCTTCAATTGAGGCTATAGCGCCTATCATTGTAGTTTTGATTTTTTGACATGCTATCCTCTCTAGTCTAGCACTGCTTTTATCTGAATGTATTTGATTTTTATCCCTCATGACTTGTCCTTTCTATTTTCTTCTTGGCGGTAATTTACTTAACGCCTCTTCTTTTTGATCTATAAACTTATCATAACCTACATATCCCCCTTTACTTTTATTTAAAGAGTCCATCCTTTGTCTGATAGTGTTCTTGGCTTCTGGACTATTAAGTTCATATATTTGTTGAGCCTCTTCTTCATTATCGGTAAAAACAAAAACTTCTTTAGAAGAGCTAATTTTTGCGTTCTTAGTTTTGTTTTCTATACCTTTTTTGACTGCTTCTCTTTCTCTTTCTCTCGATTTCTCTATAAACCACCCGTCCAAAAAATCATCATCATCAATAACCACTTTTGGAGGAGGCTCCATAGACTCATGAACGCCGTCATAGGTCTTTGACCACAATATTAAATTTTTTTGATTAACAGTAGGTTCTTCGTTAGAAAAAAGCTTTAATTGACAATTTTGACTAATAGACCAAAGAGATCTCCAAGGTTCGTTTCTTGCCAAAAAACGAATGGTCTCTTCGGAAAGTATACTATCATGGTATTCTTTGATTATGCTATCAATATGTTCATCTTCAATTTCTTTCCTTCTTTCACAACAAAGCTTAACTAAATAAATCAACCTATTAGATTCAGCATAACTTTCGCAAGTGTTTGAGTAAAAAATATTTTTTTTCGTCACATGCGATAAATACTGTTTTTCATATGATCTTAATCTTTTCCTCTCTTTTCTAACTAGGGATTGGTTCCCATAATGTTTATACAAGGTAACTTTACTGTTTTCAATTTCTTTTTGTATTTTCTTAGATAAATCCTCATCCAAATTAGTCCAAAAGCCATTAGCAGCCATCCAAAGCTCCATATCCTCTGTTTTCATTAATCCGTCGTCAAGCGCCTCTTGAAAAGACTCTTCGTAAACTTCGTAAGAATCTATAATATCTTCTAGAGACGCTGGACGTACTAATATGTCAAATTTTTTAATCCTAGTATATCCAGATCGGATATTAGCTATTAAAAATTCTCTTTTCCTATTATTCATCTCTCCCGCTATTATGTGAATGTCGCACTTACGCCACACCCGACGGCAGAGAGGTACTAACACCCAAACCTTCATAGCTAGTATAAGCATGAGTGATAGTTGCATTTCCACCACCAGCATCGCCACCGCTATAATTTGATGATACAAGGTAGGCTTTTTCTAAGAAGATGTATTTTGGTACAGCGGTGGACTGAGCACCAAGGCTAACACCAAGAAAAACGCCCCGTTTCTGACCAGCAACGCCACCGGGAACTTGCCCGCCAGAGTCATTTTGGTTGAAGGATAATCCGTAAGTAGTTCCTTCACCACCAGCTAAATATTCAAATTCTGCGGTAGATTCTACTGGGAAATTAATTGGCCTAAGAACAGGATACCGATCACCTAACGCAATAACATCTTCTCGATCTAAAGAAATACTAAACGAGGCGCTTTGAAGAGCATTAGCATCTGTAGAGAAAGGACCACCACCAACAACATGCTGTCTGTTAAGAACAATTCCAGAAGGTGGGTCATCTGGATCAGTTTCAGTCAAGCCGGCAACTCCAGAAGTCCAACCAATTTGATTACCAATAAAAGTAGCGCTTTCTGTCAGCGGGCCGTCAGTTGAAAAGTTCATAGTGTAGCTACTTAACACAGCATTGTTACACTGCACAAAGCCTGACGCTGCGCTACTACTACACCCAGCCTCGGGTCTAATACCCATATCTATCCTATATGTAACGTTATCTATTGTTTGTGGGTCGCCGCCGCCGAGAGACCATAGTCTACCAAAAGTTTCATAAGTCATTGCTCTTTCAACGGTCACTTCGGCTGTCGGAATTCCTTCAATGTTGGCATAAATTCCAACTCTACCAAGCTCAAAAACTTGATCATACTCTGTACTCGCATTAACCCCAACGCTTTGCATCAAGGAACCACATGAGCCACTTGAATTACTGTTGTTACATGTGTCAAATGCAGTAACGCTTACGCTATGTAAGCCATAATAAATTCTTTTTACTTGAAATGGCATAATTCTCTCCGTTTAAAGGTAAGTATTGTTAGTGGGGGCTGTCTGTATTTGGTGGAAGTTCTGAATATTTATACACATTTATTGTATTACTTCTGCGGTTATTCTAACCACTGAGCCATATAATCTAGAGTTTAACATTTCCATACCTTGAACTCTTGGGTTTAAAAAACGAGCAGAACCGCTACAATATGTACTAATTAAATCTGGGTATCTTAAAGCGCCAGAAACGGGAACTCCTTCGTAGTCTATTGGAAATGCATTATTAGATGATATACTGTCTAAATTTAGTAATGGAATTTCTGTATCTGCCTGAAAAGAAACCATGTCAACTAGCTGATTTCTGGTGAATTCATCTTCTGCAACGCAGTGAAATAGCATATCTGTATACACGAATTTATGAGCTACAGATCCCAACCCCAAAGGCTTAAACGTTCTGGTTGGAACTATTTCTATGGCTATTAGGGGAAGCTGAGTTCTCATCTCGCTAGGTGTTGCATAATCTCCCTTGTCAGTAGTATTGAAAAATGATGATTTATCTAATGTTCTATATTGTATTTCTCTAATATAAGGTAAATTAGAGGCATACATTATGTTGATATATTTATAGCTAAATTCTGCTTGAACCTTGCTGGAAATGGGTATAGCGTTATCAAAAATAATTCTACCGTCAAAATAGTCTACCTTGTGTGCATAATCTCCAGTAGTTGAGCTTGAATAAAATGTATCATCTACATATACGCCAGAAATTCCCGGAATGACATCGTTTGAGCCAACCAAAGGCTCAGAGAAGCCATCTGGAGCAATTCCAGACTGCCATATCCAATTAGATCTAAATCCCTCCCAAGCGGATCCAGATGGGTAATGTTCAGATGAGGATATTTTCAATTCGGAGTAGTCTAAGCCGTTGGGAGATAACTCTCCTAGAGATGAATTGAAATAGTTACCCTTATTAAGTAATTCCCAATCAAAATACTCTATAAAGCTATCCAGTAGCTTATTGTTGAGATTAGAAGAGAATATATTATTAAAACCAATTAATCCCATTATGCTAAAGCCTTTTGTATTATGTTTGATATTGCTTGCTCTTGATAAGAACCAATCAAAGCTCTTGTGATAAAATTATCAGATTCTGTACCAGAAAATTCAGGAGGAACACGGAATGCTCCACCCTCTGCCATATATCCAAGTCTAGATCTTCCTAGACCGCTTTTAGCATTGTAACTATATCCAGCTACAATAATTTGATCGCCACGCTCTAAGAGCCATTGAAGCCAGTGTAAGTCTCCTAAACCGTAAAGAACATGGCCCTCTGGTAGAGATAATAAATTTGAAAAATCTGAAGGTTGAAAGTAAATGAAAATACCGCCATTTTTAAGATTTCTGTCAAACAGCTGGATTTTACAGTATACAGTATCAACAAAAGCTCTGCTAATTGCTGATATGACAGATGGACCAGAACCAATAGGAAGACCAAAAGCTCCAGCTAATTCTCCTCCAGCCAAAGAAGATATTTCTGGTTGAGACATTAACCATTGTAAAGCTAAGGATTTAGCCTGTGAGGTTATGGAGGACTGCTTGCTTTTAATCTTAGAGTTTATAGTTGAAGCTAAAGCCGTATTTACCTTTTTATTAACACTTTGGACACTATCTAGTAATTTAATAGATATCATGCTCGTTTCCAAAAACATCCAAGGTATCTATTTTGTTTGAGACCCATAGGAATCGGATCACCTATTCTAACAAATCTCATCTCTTTGTAATCCTTAATGCCTTTGTGTACTATTAACGCCTTTGCTCTTTGGAATTTTGGCAAGTCAGACATAAAGCTAATAGTTTGAATCTCTGCATCAGGAACTACAAGATTTGGAGCTATTCTGATGAATTGTTTTGCGTCCCAATAAACCTTCAATTTAATGTCTGTTAACACCTCTACCTCTTTTATTGTTTTTGTGCCACGATTCCTATCTCCACCACCTCTGCGGTGATCGTTTATGGTATTGATATTTGGGAGATTATTATCGGGTGTCTTTATAATAACTTCTTTCTTTTCAATAGAAACAAGCTGACAAGTAACTCCAAATATATCAAACGTGGAGTCTATAACATCGAAGTATTTATCGAAAACAGACTGTGGTATGTTAACTGGCATCAATGAACCTCGTGTGCAGAAATAAAGAAAGTCATTGTTTGGCCGCTAAAGGCAGAGGGTGCGTAAAAAATGCCAGAGACAGTGTTGTCTGACGCCACAAATCCGTGAGTAATTAGCAAGTTCTCGTTCAGGTTTCCAGAAGGAGAAATATTAACCGTATAGTTAGACGAAGCAGAAACATTGTTGACGGTGAAAGATTCTGCTATAACATCACCGGCAGACATGGCGGCTAAGGTTTTAGAAACACTTGCCGTGTGAGGATAAAGTATACCAGAAGCACTGTCTAGATAAGTATCTATTCTGCCAGAGCTGGCAATTTCAAAATCTCTGAAATCCGAAACATATCCGCTAGTATGAATATCTAAATTTGCTTGAACACCACTAATGGATATATCTAGTGCGCCTGAAGCAGATAATATTTCGAAGTCAGTATAAGAAGCTAAATAGCCAGAAGTAATTGCTAATTGATCATTGGTTGTGTATAGTGTGTCTAATTCACTAATAGGCAAGTCTCCACTACCAAGAAGCCTAAAAGAAGGATAATCAGCATCACAAGGTGGACTACCACAAGACGTTAAGGGGCCAGCGAATACTTGACCGGCAGATTGTTTCTTTAAAAGTAAATACTCATTAACTACACCGCTTACGTCAAAAACCAAATGAGAATTCGTACTAGGGGTAATGCCTACATCTGTTAAGTTTGGTTTAAAATGTACAAACTGACGGCCACCAACGTAGGGCGATGCCTCAGAGTTTAAACCAACATCATTACTATTTGCTCCAGTGGTATTAGCTTGAAAATAAATACCAGTTGGGCCAACATAATACCCAGAAGCTCTCACACGAGATGAATAATCTTGCTCGTCACCCCCTAAGTCAATGCCATAAAATGGATTTGGTTGGTTGATTCCCAACCCTCCGTTTTCAGTGAAAACAAAATTAGAGAAATAATTCAAAACGTTTTCTGAGTCCCACACAGCAATACCGTGCCTTTGTGGAATATTTAATCCTTGGCTTAATCCAGAACCCATTATAACAGAATGTGTAGCTGGATATGTGACATAAACTTCTTTAGTTCCAGCAGGAAAATTTACTTTGCTATCATCAGAGTTACTGCTTCTAAACGGATGCCTAACAATAGTGTCAACATGTATGGTGTCGATGCTACTATAATCTTCTCTCTTAAAAACCCCAGATCCAACTTCGTAAAAAGTACCATCGGTTATAGCATAAAATATGATATCGTCATGATCATAAAATCTCCTGAATCTACTGAAACCAGCAGATGCTCCAGAAAGTTCTAAGTCATTTGTACCAATTGTATAAGATAATTCTTTTACACGATCATATAAATTGACAGCATTTTGAGTCACAATTAACTCCTTTGATTGATGTTATTATTCTGCTACATAGCTTACGGTAACTGTATCTGATGGTGTGACACCGGATGGATTTCCAAAAACCATAAGGTCATTTACTTCGGCATCTCTAAAAGCGTTGGTATCGTCTTGAACGTAGAATGTAACATAATTTGCATTTCTAACAACGCAAGATACTGTGTTTTGATCAAAATCTCCACCAGAAGCATTACTAGATCTTGCATTACTTGTACCAATGGCGCATATACCAGAAGGGTTATCGAACGTACCGGCTTTAAAATAAACTCTGAATTTACCAGCTTGTGGAATTCCATTTTCAGTAACTCGCCTAACACTGCTTACATTATAAGAGCTATTGACAATAAGAGTGTTAAGTTCGCCTACGCCAGAAACGGAGTTGAAGCTAACCCAAGCTTGAGCATTAGATCTAGCCGTTGTCATCTGAGTGCCATCAACATCGAACTGAATTTTAGTTTCATCGCCAACATGTAAAATTTCTTCGTTAGCGTCTACATGTTCAAACCTGATTCCGTGGCCAGCGTGTGAAGTTCCATCATTATGGTGCTTGATGAAATTGTCACCCATCCCTAAGTCGCCAGCCATTGACCTAGTTCCAGCGACTAACAAATATTGTGTGTGATGATCATTGCTAGTACCAGTTAAATCAGCCAATTCACCATGATTAATGCCAGTAGGACCGAGATAAGGTCGAGTTTGCTGGGCGGTTCCATCGGGATTGCCATTTTCAAAAACTACACCAGATTGTACGACCAGTGTGCCACCCTCAATAATTCCTTGATTATTATAAGTTATTAAACGAACATCACTAATGAATTCTTTATTTGAAACATCCCAGTCTCCGCTAGCAACAACGAATGGAATAGAATAAGCAACATTACGCATAGTCTCTCTAACGTCTTTTGCGCTAATCTGTCCAGCATTATTGTCTGCAAGGCGTTCGTTGATATCATCAACTAATTCTGTTACGGTTTTCGACACTGCCATTTGTTTCTCCTTTAATTTCTAAAATAACCACCTCTAAGGTCGTTGTTTGAATAACTTCTTCTAACAAAATCGCTGCCGGGAGCATATGGACCAAGAACAGCTTGTCCAGCAATACTATTGCCAGCCTGATAAGATAACATTAATGAGTCATATTTAACACACAGGTCTTTATACAAGGCCATAAGTGTGCTACTAACCCCTCTCAAGTCTATAGCAGATGGTCCATCCTTAATAGAGATTGAATTGCCAGATTCAGATTTAACTTCTGCCCCAACGATTATGCAAGCCGTTTTCAGCGAAACCAAGGCGATGAAATTATCATCCTGAGTGGCTGAATCGGTAGGATCTGGAGATAAAGTTAAACCAGAAAGGCTAACGGTATATGATTGACTAAAATTAACGCTAGATAGCAAAAGCTGGGTAGCAACTAAAACGGTTGTTTGTATTCTGTTGTCAGAATATGTATAGCTTGAATCATCTACATCTCCAAGCAAATATCGAACCATTGTCGTTATTTCAGACTGCCAAGACATACTGCACCTATTATCTAAAAGCGTTAAAAATAAGGTATTTCCTCAATAAGTTATACACTAAATGTCTGTAGTGGTATTTATTTTGTAATGTGGTTTCTTTCTGCTCTGGATATAGCAAGTTTAAGGAGCTTTTTAGCGCCATATCTAAAAAATGGTATCTTTCTTTTTTCTGACTCTTCTTGAAGCCAATCGCATATTTGGTCTACATTTTCCTTGCACCATTCTATTCCATTATCATTCATTGTTTTAGCTCTTTGGTTGCAAGAACAGGTAGGGGTTGATTTAATTCTCATCCAAGACAAGATCTTTTTAAGTTCAGTTCCGACGCCTTCACCAATATCATTTTTTGGCACAAAGTCATCTCTCCTACTCTTAGGATAAGCTGGGTGATTTACGTCTATAACCCATATGTCACCTTCTCTTTGTTCTATAACACATGGCATAACTTCTTCTACTGAATACCCACGTTGTTCGCATCTTGCTATCAGGTGTTTTTTGTGAGCAATATACTTATCCATAAAAGCATCCCGAAAGTTTTAGGTAATAAATTTGAGACGTTGCTGAAACACCATTGTTTGTTGCTTTGCATCTAACAGCATATCTTTTGATTTTTGAATTCTCATTTTCGAATAAAACATACGGAGTGTATCCAGTAGATTTATTGTCTGCATTGTTCCAATCTACGCCTTCAGAGCAGTCACCGCTAAGATACTCGTCTAACGGACAAGTGTGTGTTACTAGTTTATATTCCCACTCATAAGTCGTTAAACCAACGGGGTTAGTTACTTTCACATTAGCGCTAATTTTTCTATCAAATATCAAGAAACCAGCAAAAACTGGAGTATTAGAAAGATCGCTAGTTGCAAGATTTTTTCCACCAAAGCAAATTTCGAAAGAAGCATCCCAGCCATTGTCTGAGCCACTTTCTATGAACTCAACACTTGTTGGTGAGCGAGTAGTAGTTGTTGTCGTGGTGGTCGTGGGTGATACCGTTGTCGTTGTAGTGGTTGTAAACTCTGGAATATCTACATTAAGAACATCGCTATATTTTTGTTCAGGAATAACCGCAAAAATTCTATAGCTAGCAGGACCATATCTCTTATCGGTAAATGAAACTCTTTCACCAGATTTTGTTTTCTGTATAGTTGTCAGCCTTGTGACAGGAACTGAGCTAGTCTGCTCCCACCAATAACTAATATCAGAGCCATCAGAACTTTCCATTTTAGCGTACAAAGTAACTTGTTTTTCTCCCGTGACGCCAGAAAGTGGCTCAACAAAAGTCACTGTTACTGGAGAAGGTGTCGTTGTAGTTACATAGTTAATCTCATCTGGTGTATAATGTTCATCTAATGGCACACAAAGTCCCGGAGCGGTAGGAGAAATGTAATATGGAGAAGTAAGAAATAGTGAGCCGTATAAAGCTCCATCACCAGTAGTAACTTTGATAATATTTGGCAAGTCATCGCAACATGGAGTCTTTTGTTTATTACACATGCTTTGAATGCTAATAATTAGTGCGTTGTGTTGAAGATTAGTAGTTCCAGTTAAGTTTAAGACAAGAGAAGGTTTATCTAAAATGCTTGTTCTCTTAATTCGTTGTCGTATGCCATAAGATCCAAACGTTTCATAAGCTAAAGTTTTTTTATTAACAAAATCTTGAACTTTAACTGTGATCACGTTCTCTAGAGACATTCTAATATAGTCTTCGGTGTCTATGTAAATAGCCATCTTTGTAGGCTGAATTGAGTGTGGTATAATGGTAGTGGTAGTAACAAAAAGCTCTTCTTTCTCAAGAAATATTTCTTGATCATGTATTAAATCATAAAAATAATCATTTTCGTTTTCTGATAATAAAACCTTCAGGCCAGATTTTTTTTGATAAAAACTACCAGCTGGTAGTTCTAGAATACCACAAGAACATTCATCTAGATTCTGGGTTTCTATCAATACATCTAGTGGACTATCTGTAGTAGTTGTGGTTGTTGTGGTTGTTGGAAGTCCCGGCGTGATGAAGAACGAAGAATCTGTTACTGTTTGAGAATCGTTGTACTGTTTTATCGTTATAGTATATTGAGAAGATATAGCTAGATTACTCATGTCTATAACAAATGAGTTTCCAGAGAAATCTTCAGTATTGCTAGATTTGGATATAACAACACTACCAGAAGATAAAAACCAGCTTATTTCTGTAACAACTGGTTCGGTAAGATTACTCGACCAAGAAACTTCTAATTCTAGGTTTTCATTATCTTGAGATAGAGAGAGTGAAACTTCTGGAAAAGGAGGATCAGTAGTGGTTGTACTAGTAGTAGAAGATGTAGATAGCGGATACGGCGTAGTGCTAGTTAGTGTAGTTGTTGTAGTAGTAGTGGTGGTGGTAGGCTCTGGAGTGGTTGTTGTTGTTGTTGTTGTTGTTGTTGTTGTTGTTGTAGTCGTAGTA
>Ga0255759_10000432_pt1 | contig 37789 bp, 24 predicted proteins | sample 101ome_20_FD_179959 | JGI IMG/M metagenome (GOLD analysis project Ga0255759, IMG submission 179959) | Coastal salt marsh microbial communities from the Groves Creek Marsh, Skidaway Island, Georgia - 101404AT metaG (version 2) | ecosystem: Environmental > Aquatic > Marine > Intertidal zone >... | reverse complement strand
GGTATAGGGACTGATTCGCCTTCTACATCAATGACTGGCGGGCTGCATATAAAATCAACTGCTGGAAACTCTCTCATATTAGAAAAATCTTCAGGCGCTGCACTTCAGTTTAGGTCTGATGCAACAACTATTAGAGCTAGTATCGCAGGCATCAATGGGGGTGACGGCTTAGCCTTCCAAACAGGTGCTGCTCAAACTGAAAGAATGAGAATATCTAGTGATGGTAATGTTGGTATAGGAGTAGATTCTCCGGCAGTTCGTCTTGATGTTAGAAAAGATGAAACTGTAAATTTTGCACCTAATAATGACCAAAGAATAAGAGCACAAATTGTTGCTAGAAACAATAATGAAACTGCGGAGGATTTTTCTAGTATTAGCCTTGTTACAGGAAGTAGTAATCAAGCTGAATGGTCTATCAACAATATTTATAAATCTGCTTATAATGGTGATTTATCTTTTAAAACAAGAGCTGGTGGTGGCAACGCTGATTGGCGTGAAAGAATGAGAATAAATAATGCTGGTTATGTCGGCATCGGAACTGATAATCCATTGTATGCACTTGATTTAGATGGTGGAACAACTGTTGATGATCGTATGCGGCTTAATCGCGGTTCTGACGATACAGCACAATTTATGACACTTGGTTGGAATAATATAAGCGTTCATCGTAGTAATGTTCCTATTGCTAGCAACCAAACATCATTGTCATTTAATCAAGTAGGATCAGATGGTTCCAGAACAGCAATGAAAATTACTGGTTCTGGTACTGTCGGCATTGGTACTAATAATCCAGACACTAATCACAAACTTGACGTAGTGTCTGATGGCAGCGCAAACGTGTATATCCGTACCACAGCAGGATCAGCTACGGGTAACGCACTCAAGATTGAGGGTTATCAACCAAACGGTGTATCGGCCTTTGTTGCAAGATTAGAAGCCAGAAATAGAAACGGTGATGTGACACTCAGTCAAATAGACACTGAAACGGATTCTGTATATAACAGCGGAGCGCTATTGTTTCAAACCTCATCTGTTGGCACGATGACCGAAAAAATGAGAATAACTAGTGCTGGCAATGTTGGTATAGGTGAAACAAACCCCATTGATCATCGTTTAACAGTAAAAGAAGATAGAAGAGGAAATGAACCCGCGTATGGCGCACTGCATTTAAGCTCAATTGCCACTACTCTTGAAGACAGAGTAGGTATTGTTTTTAATCAAACAGGAGTTTCAGGTCGAGCTAGAGCATCTATTATGGCTACTGCTGAGGATGCTGGAGGGTACGCAGCTGGTTTATCATTTTTTACAAGATATGCATTAGATGGAACCGCGTTACAAACATCAGATGAAAGAATGAGAATAACTAGTGCTGGTTTTGTTGGCATTAATATGGTGGAACCACCCCGTCAATTATCAGTTTTGGGTGAGGGAAATGCTACTGTCGCAACTATTATAACTCCATCTACAAATGGAGGTAATTTCGGCATATTAGATTTAAAAAGACAAGACAATGCAGTTAATTCTTCTATAGGTGTTCGTTTTAGTCACGGAAACAGCGCAGATGTAACTAATGATATAGAATATGGTTTCATAGGTGGTGGTATAGAAGTTTGCACTGCCGGTTCAGAAAAGGGGTTTTTAAATTTTGCAGTTGGGCCAGCGCGAACAGAATATATGAGAATAACTGGTGATGGTGACGTTAGTATAGGTGGTAACACTACACCATTAGCCAGACTTCATGTTGCTGATGAATACAGCTCCGATAGTGATATTGCTTATTTTGAAAACACACACAGCGATGGCGGAGCATTTCTTACAATAAAGCAATATGAAACAACTGCACAGCCTGTGCGCTCAGCAGCGATAAGATTAGGGACAAAAGGAAGTATAATCTGGTATCAAGGTATATTGCGTAGAGGTGGTAGCGATCACTTCAACACATGGTCTTTGAATACAACAAACGATAATAATACATCAGAAGCAAAATTTGCTGTAACAACAGGTGGTCATGTTGGTATAGGTGTAACTTCTCCTCCGTCATTACTAACACTTAAGGGTGGTAATATTCTTTTAGCGCATAGCTCTACAGATGTTGATGGTGGTCACGGAATATTTTTTCACACTACAACTAATAATTGGTCTGAAGCTGCAGCACACGCTGCAATATATGGTAAAAGAGTAGATGGTAGCAATGGTTATCTTAGATTTGACACAAGAAATGGTGGAACAACTGCTGAATCAATGAGAATAACTAACGCAGGTCATGTTGGGATAAATATAACTGACACAAAAAATGCCATGCTGTACGTCGAACAAGATTCGACAAGTACCGCAGGCGGTATTCAGATAGGTCGTCAAGGTGGAGGTGCAGCGTGGGCAATTAGTAATGTTGCAAGCAATTTGCGATTCGGTATAGATAATACGGCAGACGGCACTGTTAATATTGATGCTGTCACGTTTGACTATACGGGCAACGTCGGCATAGGCACGGACTTGCCATCAAAGGCTCTCTCTGTAGTTGGTGATGCTGTATTCGATGGCCCAACGCAAACAATATCGAGTGCGGGAGCTGGCCGCGTAGGAGCGGCAATAAATCTGGATAGTAATTATCAATTTGAAGTCGGTTATACCCCAGATGGAACGGTTTCTGGAAACGACTATTTAGGTGCTGTGTATTTTAATACTGCCGACACTTCGGGTAACGGTGCAGGTGTAGGTGCGGCTATTCGTTCTGTGGTTATGGACCCCTACGGTCGGTATTCGCTGGATTTTCATACAACAGGAAACAGTGCTTCAGAAGGCGATGATGCCCTACGGATGCGGATCAATCACATAGGTCGGGTCGGCATAGGCACGGGCGCGCCTCGCTGCATTCTTAATTTAGATGGAAATGATAGTACCGCCGTTACGTTTGGGATAGACAATACAAGCGGAGGTGGCACGTTAGACATTTCTTGTTTAGGGTCAATTTATACGGCTCACGGAGCGGCCCCGGGTGAAGTTTGGTTCTATTCGCCAAACAATATCAATATCGGGGGTGCTACTAGTAATACGAACGATATAAAATTTTTGGGTGGCGGTAGCGAAAAGGCACGTATCCGAACTTCTGGCGGTATTACTTTTAATGGTGATACAGCCGACGCTAATGCGTTGGACGACTATGAAGAGGGCGCTCATATAGCAGCGCTAACGCCAGATTCTGGGTCTATAACTGTTGACTCAAGTTACAATGCCGTTGGTTATCAGATAGTGGGTGGGTATGTGACGGTTAGCGGAAGAATCAGAATTTCGAGCGTTTCGTCGCCATCTGGTCATGTAGTAATGTCGCTGCCATTTACCTGCGATAATGGTTCTGGTGAACGTTATATGGGTGCATCCACGTGTTTTATTACAGGCGCAACTGCAAACGCACAAGACTTCGGCATCGTACTATACGAGGGTAATAATTATTGCCACATATACCTAATGACGGGTACGACATACGGTGTTGCGGCATCGCAGTTTAGCGGTGATGAGACTATTACTTTTAGCCTCAAATACAAAATGGCATAAGGAGATTAGCAAATGGCACTAACAGAACGCATAGAAGAAGATAAAATCGAAATCGTTGGACAGTATAAACACATACAAGTTCGCACAGCTACTGTAGTAGAGCGCGATGGTGTGGAACTGACTCGCGCATTTGAACGCAAGGTACTCACGCCAGACGCAGACGTATCTGGCGAAAGCGCAGAGGTGCAAGCAATTGCAAGCGCAGTATGGACACAAGAAATCAAAGATGCGTATGCTGCTCATGTCTCATCACATCAAGCAGAATAATAAAAGCACCTGCGTTAGGACCAACATAGAAAATAAATAAAATAAAAATATTTAATATAATGATATTAAATGGACAATTATATTTATTATAACACCCTAAAACAATAATAAGAAGCAATAAGAGAAAATTTATGAAATCAGCAACAAAAGAATTTGGAAGATTGTTAAGAGGGGCATTACCCTTTTCTGTTGTAAATCCAAATCCACAAAATTTACTTGAAAATGTGCTGTCATATAATAGCACTGACGATGCTGGTGCTGGAGTAACGCTTATAAAAGCGGATGGCGATATCGCAGTTGGTAAAAATTTAAATTTAAATAACGGTAACCTTGCCGTTGGATCAGGATTGGTTGGCATAGGCACGGACCAGCCAGCAACTCTTATTCATGCAAAAGCAACGTCTAGTGATAACTTTGGCATTGCTAAGTTAAGATTAGAAGATTCTCAAGGAAGAACGGTAGAAATACAAACTCCAAGTAGTGGTGCGGATAATGGTAGAATAGGAACTATAACAAACCACGATTTTGAAATACACGCCGGTAATGGTAATGGAACAAACTTTATACGTTTCCTTACTGACAACGATGAAAAAATGAGAATAACTAATGCTGGTAATGTCGGCATTGGAACGGACTTGCCAACGGCCCCTGTTGACATCAACACATCTGGAAACACGCATTTAATATTTAAATATCAAGACAGCAGTACACAAAAATCGTTTATCGCCACCAATGCGGGTGTCAGCACAAATTACAATGGTTTAGTCATTGGGTCTAACGCAACCGAACAGGGAACACAAGCAAATACAGGGTTGTCTTCGTGGTATCAACGGCTCGGCCCAACTGATGCCACAGGTGATGCGTGGAGTGTCGCGTATCAAGCGGCGGGTGGAAGCGTTGTCGAACTTGCTCGCATCACGAGCGATGGTAACTTTGAAGTAACAAAATCTGGACCCGGTGAAGGCTTAGCAAAATTTCAGAGCAATGATGACGTTAGCATCAAGTTAAAAAGCACATTTACAGCGAGCAGTGGGGCAGGTATATACATAGAGCACGAGGATGCCTATACCAGTGCGACAAACGCCTTTCAAGTAGGGATACCTCAAGGAAACACAAATTATGCTATTGGTTATGGAGGTATAGGCGGCTTTTTAACTGCAAACTCTCTTGTTTCGGTAACAACGACGGGCGACGTCGGCATTGGAACGGACCAGCCATCATACAAATTAGATGTAGATGGAACAGTAAATGTGGAAGGTCAATTTAGAACATCAATGACGATAGCTTCACCTATGCTTGTTGAAGTAGTTGCTGGCACATATTGGTCATTGGGGTGGTGGCAAGCTAGTGATAATAGTTGGTGGTTGTTAGGAAAAATGTCAGAAGAAACTTCTGGATTTACAAGAGCAAATGCAGAGTTTTATGTGCCTTTGGGTATGATTGCGGATGTCCCCACATCATAATTTTATTATAATAATATTAGGAGGTTATAATTTATGAAAATTTTATTTAGTGTATTGTTGTTATTAGCTACACAATGTTTTGCACAGTTTGGTGGAGTAAAAGCTGTTGAAGACACCATGCGATTGGAAAATAAGTTTCATGCCTATAAAATTTCAGATGGGCAACGATTTGTTTCTTCTAATGTAAACGCAGATACTTCTTACATAAACTATATATTAAAAGTGCCAATAACAGAGACATTACCTACTTGTAGCTCACTAATAAAGGGTGTAATAGTTATGAAGTCTACAGATAACCGACTATATTTCTGTAATGGATCTAGTTATGGTTTAGTAGCTTATGATGGTGATTTAGATGGTCTTACATCAGCGATAGATGCAAATGATGCATCAGCTTTTGCTGCAGGAACCGCAACTGCTCCAAATGTATTAACAGCAAAAACTTTTTATGCTGGTCCAAACATGACAGAAACTACTGGAACAATGCCCAACAACGGTGCTCAAACTTTCAATAGTGATGGTGTAAAAAACGCTGGATACTACAGCAGTATTACAGTTGATGTAGTTGCTTCTGGTACAGGTGACACTGATGCTGCAAGCGGCCAAATTCTTAGTGGATACGAAGCTTGGGGGTCAACTGGCGGTTTGATAGATGGAACGATGCCGAACAGAGGCTCTGTAACTTTTAATAGTGATGGAGTGCAAAACACTGGTTATTACAGCGGAATAACTGTTGATGTAGTTGCATCAGGTACAGGTGATGGTGATGCTGCCGGTGGACAAATCCTTAGCGGATATGAAGCGTGGAATTCTAGTGGCGGATTAGTTGATGGAACGATGCCTAATAATGGCTCCCAAACTTTCAATAGTGATGGTGTAAAAAACGCTGGCTACTATAGCGGAATAACTGTTGATGTTGTGGCTTCTGGCACAGGTGATGGTGATGCTGCCGGTGGACAAATCCTTAGTGGTTATGAAGCTTGGGGGTCTACTGGTAATTTGATAGATGGAACTATGCCTAATAACGGCTCTCAAACTTTTAATACTGATGGAACTAAAAACTCAGGATACTACAGCAGTCTAGTTGTCGATGTAATTGCAACAGGCACTGGTGATGTAAACGCTAGTGGTGGTCAAATTCTTAGTGGTTATGAAGCTTGGAACGAATCTGGATCTTTGGTTGACGGCACAATGGTCAACAACGGCTCTCAAACTTTTAATAGCGATGGCGTAAAAAGCGCTGGTTATTACAGTGGCATAACTGTTGATGTAGTTGCTTCTGGTACTGCCGATGGAAATGCTGGTAGCGCTCAAATTCTTAGTGGATACGAAGCATGGAACTCTACTGGTGGATTAGTTGATGGAACGATGCCTAACAACGGCTCCCAAACTTTCAATAGTGATGGTGTAAAAAGTGCTGGTTATTACAGTGGCATAACTGTTGATGTAATATCGGCAGGTACTGGTGATACGAATGCTAGTAGCGGCCAAATTCTTAGTGGATATGAGGCTTGGAACGAGTCTGGATCTTTAGTTGATGGCACAATGGCTAATAATGGAGCTGGAAGTTTCACTGCTGATGGGAGCTATAGTGCAGGTTATTATAGTAGTATAAGTGTTGATGTAGTTGCAGCGGGCACTGGTGATGCCAATGCTGGTGGTGCTCAAATTCTTAGTGGATACGAAGCTTGGGGGTCAACTGGTGGTTTGATAGACGGTACGATGCCTGATAATGGCTCAGCAACTTTTAATAGCGATGGTGTAAAAAGCGCTGGTTATTACAGCGGAATAACTGTTGATGTGATAGAATCAGGCACTGGCACCACAGACGCAGATGATGCTAAAGTGCGATCTGGTTATGAATATTGGACTTCAAGTGGGCAAAGACGCAGCGGCTCTCTTTCCACTCAAGCTGGGTCAAGCAATACTCCTGTTTCAGGGTCCGGTTCATATGTTGTTGCAACAGGCAACAGATATTTATCGGGCGATGTAACCATCAATAGAGTTTCTGCGACAGCAACAATTAATCACGGACAAACTGCGTCTTCGGGACCATATCAAAGTGTTACGTGCAATTCTGCCAGCACCGGTTTTAGTGTAACTGGTCCGACCGCTGGTAGTTCCGGTACCAATATCGAGTTAGGCAATCAGATAACAATTAATGCTAATGACGGCTCGTCATCTAGCGTATATCACTGCTCGCAGGGGGACACCGAATACTCTACAACTACATCTGGTTGCGGCAGTAATTATAAGTTAAGAAATGAAACATATCTGCCGCTGTCTCCGGGATTTTTTTGTAATGAGAAATGCGGAACTACAACAGTGGTATCGACTACCACTGGGGATGCGCAGGCGAATGTTTTTGATTACGCTTCCACTGGTCCAGAAACAGCGGGTGGTAGAAGATGTTTTACTCATAGCGGAAATCTGCCAATATTGGAAACTGTAACTTGTGGATGCTAAAAGAAAGGTAGGATAAAATGAAATTTATGCTTATTGTTTTGTTTTTTTTAATAGCTAATGTGGATTATATTAATGCTGAAAAATACAATTTATTGAATTTAAAAGACACTCAAAATAATTTAATTTATAGTATCTGGGGCGAAAGAGATGTTGCTGTAGATAATACAATAGAACAAAATTTGACTGATGTTGAAATTAAAGTTGAAAACCTGCAAGTTTTATCTAACGCTTACGCTAGTTTCGACACACTAAACTTGTATTTTGTTTTTTTTGACAAATCAGAAATGTCGGATGAAACCAGATGCTATATAGGTATATGGAATGGTAGGTTTTTTAGTGAAGAAGATGAAGTTATTATGGATTATTTTCCAACCATTGAACAACAAAAAAATATTATGAATAGTATATCTGTAGAAAAAGATACTCATTATAAAAACACACAATTTGCTAAAAAAGCTTCATCGGTGTATGATGTTTGGAAGAATTATTATATTGCACAAAAATCACGCTTTCAAAAACCTGATTCAACTTCAACAACTTCAGAATAAAACACAAGGATTAAAAAATGAAAAATTTATTGTTAGTAGTTTTATTATTATTTATGACACAACCTCTATTTGCTCAAATAGGAGGCGCTCAAGCTGTTGATGACACAATGAGATTAGCTGATAAATTTTCTGTATACAAAATAGATAAGGGGCAGAGATTAGATGCTTCCACAATAATTTTAGATAGTCTTATTGTAGAAAAAGAATTAAAAGTGCCTGAGATAGTTTTACCAACGTGTAACACAAGCACAAAAGGAAATATAGCTGTCAACACATCTAATAGTAGATTGTATTTTTGTGATGGCACTAATTGGAATATCATAGCAAGCATAATTAAATTACAGGATTATTATGCAATGGGCCTAACAGAAAGGATAACAAGATGGCTAAAATCATTAACTTAATTTTTGTTTTATTTTTATATACCAATGCCTTTGCTCAGATTGGAGGAACACAAGCTGTCGAAGACACAATGAGATTGGCTAATAAGTTTGCTGTATATAAAATTGCTTTGGGTCAAAGGTTAGATGCTTCAAAAGCAAATACTGACACCATACAAGTTACAGCTTTGTTAGATGTGCCAGAAGGGGGATTGCCTACTTGTGAAGCATCTAGACAAGGTAATCTAATGATGAGCACTGTTAACAATAGATTGTATTTTTGTAATGGCTCTAGTTGGGGTTTAGTAGCTTATGACGCTGACTTAGATGGTCTTACATCAGCAATAGATGCCAACGAAGCTGTTGCTTTTACAGCAGGAACAGCAGCAGCATCTAATGTAATGAGTGGCTTCACTTTTTATACAGGTGCTGGCATGACAGAAACCACCGGAACTATTCCAACATATGGAGGTGCTTTGTCTAATGGTGGTAGCATATCAAGTGGTTCATATACACCAGCTAATTTTCCATTCACATTGCAAACTAATAATGATTATGTAGATAAAGATTTGACCATCAACAACCCAACAAACCTATCTGCAACTAATGTAAGGATTGGTGTTGGTATTGCTGGTAATACAGGAACTTATCCAAGCTCTGGAAATAGATTGAATGGAAACACAGCTACACCAGATGTTACAGCAGCTACATTATTAGTATCTAACGAAGGCTTTCAATCTGACGGAACACTTGTAACAGGCTCTATGCCCAATAACGGAGCCGGAAGTTTCACTGCTGATGGAGGGTATGCTGCAGGATACTATAGCGGCATTACAGTTAATGTTGTGGCTTCAGGTACAGCTGACACAGATGCTGGTGGAGCGCAAATTCTTAGTGGTTATGAGGCATGGAATTCTACTGGTGGTTTAGTTGATGGAACGATGCCTAACAGAGGCTCAGTAAACTTTGACACTGATGGTACGAAAAGCGCTGGCTATTATAGTGGCATAACAGTTGATGTAATTCACCCAGGTACTGGTGATGTAAACGCCTCAGGTGCTCAAATACTCACAGGTTATGAGGCATGGAGTGAGCTTGGTGATTTAGTTGATGGTACAATGCCAAACAGAGGGTCTGTGACTTTTGATACTGACGGTGTAAAAAATACTGGTTATTATAGTGGTATAACAGTTGATGTAATTCACCCAGGCACCGGTGATACAAATGCTGGCGGAGGACAAATTCTTAGTGGTTATGAGGCATGGAGTGAGCTTGGTGATTTAGTTGATGGTACAATGCCTGATAATGGCGCTGGAAGTTTTACTTCTGATGGCAGCAAACCTGCAGGCTATTATAGTAGTATATCAGTTGATGTTGTGGCTTCAGGTACAGCTGACACAGATGCTGGTGGAGCGCAAATTCTTGCAGGGTATGAAGCTTGGGGTTCGACAGGATCTTTAATTGACGGCACAATGCCAAACAGAGGTGCACCTACATTCAACACTGATGATGTTTCGTTGGACGCTGGTTATTATAGTGGCGGCACAGTAAGTGTTATAGATGCAGGCACAGCGGATACTGACGCTGCCGGTGCTCAAATTCTTAGTGGGTATGAGGCATGGGACACAAACGGTAGTGTAGTGGATGGCACAATGGCTAACAACGGGGCCGGTAGCTTTACTTCTGATGGAGGGTATGCTGCAGGTTACTATAGCAGTATTAGTGTTGATGTTGTAGATGCAGGCACTGGCACCACAGACGCTGATGATGCTCAGGTACGGAGTGGTTATGAGTATTGGACTTCAAGTGGGCAAAGACGCAGCGGCTCTCTTTCAACACAATCAGGATCAACCAATACTCCTGTTTCAGGATCAGGAGATTATGTTGTTGCAACAGGTGACAGATACTTATCAGGAGATGTGAAAATCAATAGAGTTTCTAAGACAGCAACAATTAACCACGGACAAACTGCGAATTCGGGACCATATCAAAGTGTAAGTTGTAATTCTGTTAACACGGAAAGCCACTCTGGTATAAGTGGAGCTAGAGATACAGGCGAGGAAAATGTTAGAAGTGGGCAGCAGTATTATGGCACTTCTAATGGCTCTGCTTTTACAGCACGAACAGGCTCTATGCCTGACAGATCAGGCGGCACATTTTCCGCTTCAGAAGGTACATCTGGATCAGACCTTCTTGTTAGTTCAGGAGGATATTTAACAAGTGATGTTAGGGTGAATAAATGTGATTTTGGATACAGCACCAGTGTTGGCTCTATTAGTGGTCAGACATCCGTTGGCTTGTCTAATGGTCAAGAAGTAACAATAACACCCGACGCGGGTAGTCAATCGACTGCTAGGTTTAAGTGTGATATTTCTTGTCCAGCAACTGGATTCACCACTTCTGGCCCAACAACTTACGTATCTTCTCCCCCTGGCAATCCCATCGGAGCTAGTAAGTTTATAACTATAAACTCTAATGGTGATGGGCAAAGCGAGACATGGCATTGCCCGTAGTAAACAAGTAAAATAAAACTTATATATAATGGTCTTGTTGTATTATAATATAATATGACAAGACCATTTTTTATAGGAAGGTATTTATGAATAATTTTGAAAAGTTTTTACAAATAATTGGTAATATAACATTTTCTGTTTTTATTATATACATAGCTCACGAAGCAATACACTATACAATGCAAGAAAAATTAATTTCTACAGAGGTTTCAAAGCAAATAAATGGTAAACAATTAAGAGCCAACATGGAATTTGTTTTTAAAGACATATATAACGCCTCAATAGAAGAATTTCATACACATATAAATGAAAACGAAATGCAAATAATTTTTGGCGTTATTCACAAAATAACATTAAAGAATGGTCTAGAGCCTTTAACACAAGATGAGCTTGACGAAATAACTAAAATAGTTATAGCCAACGAAGAGAAAGCGAAGGCGCAAAGAAAAGCAAGTGAAGAAAAATTAAAGGAAGCTGAAAAAGAAGCCAAAGCAGTTTTTAGAGAAGCACTAAAAGAAGAAAATTAGTTTACAAACCAAGCAAAAATTTATTATAAAAATATATAGGCGAGCCTTAATACTAAATAATCACATCAGTTGCTTCGCAGGCAACCAAAGGGGGTGAGTGATTTCATTTATCGTGATTAAGGTTATTACACAGACACTCAGAGCAGAGTTTAGGCTCTGAGTGTTTTTTTATAGCAGGTATATATGAAAGATTTATCACTACTGATAGTATGCAAAGATGAATACGAAAAAGTTTATTCTATTATAAATGATTTTGAAAGCATCATTGATGAAGCTGTTGTGGTTATAACGGGTAATAGAAAAAAATTTATATATAAAGACTATAACGAAAAAATAGTTATAGTGAAAACAGACTTGGAAGATGATTATTCTTCTGCTTATAACAAAGGTTTAGATTGTTGTAGTGGTAAGTGGATATTCAAAATGAATGTCAACGACGAAATAGATGCAAATAGTATTCAACGCATATCAAATGGAATACTCTATGGCAACGCCAATGACACCTATGGCTTTGAAACGGAAATAAACCTATATACTTCCCAAGAAAATACAGACCCTGCCACAATCGATGCCAGCTTCTATAGAGGGTATTCTAGATGTATACAAAAAAAGTGTATTAGATTATTCAGAAACGATAAAAGAATAAGATACAAGTATAACATAGGCGAAAATCTTTATTATACTATAGATAGAGAGGGTTTAAAACGTATTGATTCTAATATTTTGATACATAGTTGGCAACATTTAGCTGTTGATGAAGAATATATTAGGCTGTGTATAAAAAGATTAGAAAATAACCCAGAAGATATAGAAAGCTATTATATGTTAGGTAAAGCTTATGATATAATGGGCGATTACCAAACATCTATAAAATATTACACACAAGGTCATTCAAAATTTGAAGACGACAACATACTACTATATTGTTTGTTGTTAGAAAATAAAATAAAGAAAGGTAGGTAAGATATGGCATCAGTAGAATCAGACGCACTATTGAGTAAGCGCGAAAACATTATCAGTGTTCTCAATCAGCTTGCTCAGCAAGTGCAAGAGACTCAACGTCAGCTTAACACGCTAACAGAAAATTATACTGTCAACAGAGGTGCATTGTTGCAGTTGAATGAATTGTTGGAAGAGCTTGGAATCGATTTAACACAGCAAGAACAGCCAGAGCCGATCGCTGAAGCAGACGCTGCGGCTGAATAATTTTATCACATAACCAGAATATACCGAAGATGGAGATTAGTGATATGGAAACATATTCAAATATTGAAGAATTGTTTGAGAGCTTTCGCGAGAATCACGATAAGTTTGTTAGCAACGGAAACAAGGCCGCGGCACAAAGAGCACGTAAGGCTATTGGCGAAATTAAAAAGCTAGCAACTCAGTATCGTAAGGAATCAGTAGAAGCTAGCAAGTAAAAATAAATAAAATCTAACTTTAAAGAGCCTATCTTTATGATAGGCTCTTTTTTTTGGGTTTTTTAAAACGTATTTATTATAAGTGTTATAGGTTATAAAGTATTTGCGTCAAAATAACATTCTACTTATGCAACTTACTTGTAAAAAAAGACAAATTGTTTTTTTATTATTTTACATTATTAATTTAGGAGAAAAAGCATGGCAAGTGTTTTCGTATCTCCTGGTGTGTATACACAGGAAATAGACGAATCATTTATTCCATCTGCTGCCGAAGCTGGCGTTGGTGCTGCTCTAATCGGGTTGTCATCAAAAGGTCCAGCTTACAGACCTATTACTGTCACAGGTTTTGGTCAGTTTAAGGAAGTATTTGGTGGACTAAATCCCGAACATTATGCTGGATATGCCGCAAGAAATTATCTTAGAAGCGCAGATAGCTTGACATTTGTAAAGCTAGCTGGTCGTAGCGCCACTGGTGTTGGTCAAGCAGGCGTGCTTGCTTTCCCAGAGTCAGCTACAACAACAGCTTCTTTGGTAAATGGCAACGCCGTTCTCGGTATTGTTAGAAGAAGAAGCAACGATGCCTCTGACATTCTTGTATCTGGCAGCCCAACAAACTTTGCGCTGAGCGCTAATGGTGAAATCGCCACTGGTCTTTCACTTAGTCCCTCAAGCCCCAAGTATATTAAGAAAGTAATCGGTAGCAACCCCAAGAAGCACACAGATGGTGAGCTTTTTAGCGACCTTTACACTGATGCTGTATTCGACTACGCTGTTGGTGACTACGCTGGCACAGTAGATAACGCATCTGAAAACACCAACGGTGTACCAAATTGGGTTAGTGTTACAGCTCAATCTGGAAACACAGTAGGTACAACTCAGTTTGATACCGTTGCTGGATTGTTTGAGCCTCAGACACCCTCTGTTGTTTCACAGAACTTTGATGGTCAAGTATTTGAAATGTTTAAGTTTCATCAAATGACACACTCACCTGCTTCTGTAAAAGTTTCAGTAACAAACGTTAACAAATCTGATTCTGCTACAGAATTCCCCACATTTAGCATTGCTATTCGTGCAGCAGGTGATACAGATGACCAACCACAAGTTTTGGAATCATATGAAGACGTTACTATGGATCCATCTTCTGCTAAGTATGTCGGCAGAGCTATTGGTGATCGTTATCCCGTTTATAACTTTAACACATCTCCTGTTGAAGTTATGTATGATGGTGATTTTGAAAACAAATCAAAGTTTGTTAGAGTTGAAGTTGTGGAAGGTGCACCAACAAATGCACACCCTGCTGGTTTTAAGGGATATCCTACAGCTAATGTCAACCCAACAAACAGGGACGCTTTGGGAACAACAATTGAATTTTCTGTAACAGATACAGCTATTGCTTATTCAAACACTGGCACAATAACAGATCCTACACCTCACACTGAATGGGGATTTTTAGATGCTGGTGCTACAATTACAGTTGCTGGTACTACATCTTCAGGTGCTGTTAACGCTGATTTTACGACCGCATCCACAATCATAATTGGTACAGTGATTGATATTGTTGTTGGTAGTGATGTGCAAGTATCTGGTGAATCATTAGGTGTTACTGTTGACAGTTTCAGTGATGATGGATTTGTAACAACTGTAAACCTAAGTGGCAATGTTACAATCGCAGACACAACAGTTGTAACTTTCCCAGGCAACGATGGTGATTTCACTGTCGTTAGCGCAACAACTACTGAAATCACAGTGGAAGAGTCAGTGTTGACACAAGCAGGTGGTACATTCACATCTGTTATCACAGGTAACAACTTTGATTCTGATTTCGCTACAGGATTTTGCACATACGCTCCTGTAAGTCTTAAGACAAACCACCTAAACGCAAGAGGAGAGGTTTCATCTACAACATATGCAGGTGTTTCTCTTGACGCTGGTATGGCTGATAGACTTAAGAACTCTGTAGTAAACACAAGCAACGGTACTTTTGCACAGCAGGCAGGTATTGTTTATGGTACTGCTGCTGATGAAATTACTAATGTCCCATCATCATACACTTTGATTGACACAACAGGTGTCAACGCTGGAAACTTTTCGACAACAAATCAGATTCGTTTTACAGTAGCTATGTATGGTGGTACTGATGGTTTCGACCCAAGAAAAGATATGGCTAATTCATATAATGACGGCAGCATCAGCGCTGACTTCTCAACAGCTATCAACATTCTCTCTAATCCAGAAGAAGTTGATTTCAATCTTATCGCAGTGCCTGGTGTGCACTCCGGTGAAGCTGGCACAACAAACGATAAGCTTGTTGACATGATTACAGCACGTTCCGATGCTTTCGCTATTATTGATTTGGGTGACACATCAACAAGCGGCGCTGGGTTGGCACTAAGTGTATCTAACGCTATTTCAGAGTCAGCTAAGTATGACACAAATTATGCTGCTGCTTATTACCCTTGGGTTAGAATTAATGACGCTGAAAACAATCGTCTAATGTGGGTACCACCAAGTGTAGAAGTGCTTGGTGCTTACGCATTCAACGACAGCGTTGCCCAACCTTGGTTTGCACCAGCAGGATTTACAAGAGGTGGATTGGATACTGTTTTGGAAGCAAGACGTAGACTAAATCAATCTCAAAGAGATAGTCTCTATACAGTAAACGTAAACCCAATAGCTACATTCCCAGGCCAAGGTATTGTTATCTTCGGTCAGAAGACACTGCAGAAGAAGCAGTCAGTGCTTGATAGAGTCAATGTTAGAAGAATGCTAGTAGAAGTAAGAAAGACAATCGCTGGTTTCTCAAGATTGTTTGTCTTTGAAGCTAACAACGAATCTACACAAGGTGCAATTCTAGCAAGAGTAAACGAATATTTGAGCACAGTACAGGCTCAAAATGGTTTGACACAGTTTAGAGCTATACTAGACGAATCAACAACAACACCCGATCTAGTTGACAGAAACATTATCAAAGGTAAGATTTTCCTACAGCCTACACAGGCCGCTGAAATTATTATCTTTGACTTTAATGTTGACGGTAGTGGTGCATCATTTGATGAAGTTTAGTAAATAAATAATTTGTTGGGGGATAACCCCCAACAAATTTTATTTGTTTTATATATTTATAATAAACAAAACGGAGAAAGAAATTGGCAGTAACAACACTAAATCAAGGAAGGCTGTTACCAGATACATTTGAGCCAAAAAGAAATAATCGTTGGATTCTTTTCTTTCAAGATGAAGAAATCCCTGCTTATACTCTCAAAACTGTTGCAAGACCATCTTTTACAATGGAACCAGTTACTATTGATTATATCAACAGCAAGAGATATTTGGCCGGTAAGGGTGAATGGGGTACAATCGCAATGACATTGCACGATCCTATCGCTCCTTCATCAGCTCAACGTGTTATGGAATGGGTTAGACTTTCTCACGAAACAATTTCTGGTCGTGATGGATATGCTTCTTTTTACAAGAAGAATTTCTCAATCGAAATGCTTGATCCCGTCGGCGCATCAGTAGAAAAGTGGGACATCAGAGGAGCTTTTATTTCTGAAGCTACTTTTGGTGATCTTTCTTACGATGGTGCTGATCCTGTAGAGATATCCATTACTGTTAGACCAGATGAGTGTATTCTGAGATACTAATAGTATTTATATAAATAAAAAAGCACCTCTTTTTTAGGGGTGCTTTTTTTTGCTGTTTACAACTCTTTATTTTTTTATTAACATATATTATATGTTATAACATTTTTATATAAGGAGTCTAAAATGGCTAAATCAAAAATTAAAGTAGAGGAAGATACAGCAGAAGGTGCATCTCCCCCTATTCCTCGACAAGAGGTGGCTAATAAAGATGAACAAAGATCCGGTTACTCTGTACCAAGAGATATGGTGCTTTTACCAAGCATGGGTAAACTTTACGGGGAAACCCATCCATTGCACAAAGAAGAATTTATTGAAGTAAGACATCTTACTGCTGCAGACGAAGACATACTAACATCAAGATCCCTTCTAAGGTCTGGTAAGGCACTTGACCACCTACTACAAAGTTGTATTGTTGATAAAAGTATAAGCGTAGATGACTTGGTTTCTGGTGATAAAAATTCAATAATGACTTTTCTTAGAATAAGTGGTTATGGCCCAGATTATGAAGTTAGATTAGATTGTCCAAGTTGTGAAGAAGAAAATAATTATACTTTTGATTTGAGTGGGTTAGCTGTAAGAACATTAGATTTGAATCCAGAAGATGTAAATAATCCTGCATTTGATTTTGCACTTCCAAGCGGCATAAATATAAAGTTTAGATTCCTAACCTCAATGGAAGAAAACGAAATACAGGAAGTGCTTAGAGTGACGAAACAAAAAACAGGGTCACCTTTGGAAAGAAACATAACAACTAGATATTCAAAGCAAATATTATCTGTCAACGGTGATGATTCGCCAGAAACAATAAGTAATTTTGTAAAAAGTATGTCTATAAGAGATTCTAGAGCTTTTAGAAAATATCTAAACGATAATGAACCTGATGTAATTATGAAACAACCCTTCACTTGTAGTTATTGCGGCCATAAGGAGGAGGTGGACATCCCAATAGGGGTGGGTTTCTTTTGGCCTGAATGAAAGCCATAAAGAATATTTTTGGGAAGAAGTTTTCGCTTGTGTATATTATGGAAAACTTAGTTTTCAAGACGCTTACAATATGCCCGTTTCTTTTAGACAGTGGTGGATAAAAAGAGTTAATAAAGCTTTAGAAGAAAAAAATAAAGCTGAAAAAGAAGCGATGAGAAAAAAGTAATATAGTTGCATTATACCTCTCTGTTTTTTTGCAGAGAGGTATATTTATTTATAGTGAATAATACCATATAAAATGGAGCTACACAATGGAAAGTCTTTCAGCATTATTAAAAATGACAATGGTGTCTGGTCTCTTAGCCTATATTAATAAAAGACTTGAGCTTGAAACAAAAGAATCAGAAATAAAAAAACTCAAGAAAAGAAAAAAAGATTTACTTAGTAAAATGGACTCCAGATTAAAAAAAGCTTCCAAGAAAAAACTATCTAATGGATTAACTTTAGGGCAAGTTATAGGGAGAGATATGCTTTCTAACAAGGATATTCAAAAAGCTAACAAAAGCAAACCTATGAATAAGAATGATATTAAAACATTAAAGATGTCCGACTTTAAAAGATATTTTTCTAAAAACTAGTACTGCAAAATACAATGCCTGATATATCAAATCAATTATCATCAGAAATAAAGGAAATAAAAGACTCTTTGCACGAAACTGCAGAGATTATGCGTGATCTTGCGTCTACATTGAGAGATACTCAAGCCGAGGCCGCTGATGCTTTATCTAAGAAAAAGAAAAACAATGATGAATCGGAAAAAGTAGATGATGAAGAAGTTGAAAATAAGAAAAAATATCAGGATGAATATGAAAAATTTACTAAAAAAGATCGTGCAGAAAGACGAAAAGCATTAAGAGAAACCATCAAGCAAAACAAGGAAGAAAAGAAGCAACTTGAAATACGATTAGCGAATGGGCGAATACACGAAAAGTTAGATAAAAAAGAAATAAAATATTTACAAACAAAAATAAATAACCTCAAAGAGGAAACTAAACTAAAAGAATCGTATTTAAAAGAGTTAGATTCTTTTACTAAAGCTGTAGAAGGTATATCTTCTCAAATTGCAGAATTTCAAAGTGGCACGTTAGGTAAATTATTTTCTGGTTTTTTTGGAAAATTAACTGCTGTTCTTGGTGGCGCTACCCTTGGCGCTGCTGTCCTAAATGTATTAAACCAATCAGATAAGGCTTTTGTTAACATCGCAAAAGCTGCTGGCACATCTGTCTCTGCTAGCGGCCAAATGAGAAAACAGTTTATAGCAGCTTCGGGTGCGCTTCAGCAAATGGGTATAGATACCGAGCAGCAAGCGGCGATAGTAAGTGATGTTATAAACACTTACGGAAAGTTGGCTTATGTAACTCAAGAAAACCTTGAAATCACCGGCTCTCTTATGTCGGGACTAGGAATGAGTTCCGAAGAAGCGGTTGGTACATTAAAGATATTGACCAAGACGTTAGGTATGTCCGCGGCGAACGCTCAAGATTTTGCAAACACAATGAAAAATGACGCTGTAAACGCAGGTATATCTGCTAGTTTGGTATTTAGAGATGTTACCTCTTATTCAGAACAAACTAATGCTGCGTTATTAATGGCTCCCGAAAGATTGAAACAGGCCGCTATAAGAGCTAGACAATTAGGTACAAGCTTAAGTGAATCAGCTAGCGCTGCTGAAAACTTCCAAGACTTAGAAAGCAGTTTAGGTTTATCTCAAGAAGCCGCAGTTTTGTTTGGGGCAAAATTCGATGCCATGGAAATGACAAGACTTGCAAGAGCAGGAGATACTGAAGGTCTGCAAAACAAAGTACTTCAATCTCTAAAAGACCAAATAAACGCTAAAGGTGAATTAGTAACAACGGACAAATCTCAAGTTGAATTCTTAGAAAAAGTTTTAGGTAAAGATTACCCTGCGATTATAAAATCTTTTACTCTTCAAAATAAATTGAAAGGTTTAGGTGTAGAAGCCGCGGAAGAGCAAGCCGCCGTTGAGCAACTAATTTTGGAAAAAGGAACAAGCTTGGCCGAGGTTAACGCCCAATATTTAAAAGATAACAAAGAAGCCATTAAAGACAAGATGACTTCTCTGGCGGCCGAACAGGACCTTCGTGATTTGGCAACACAAAACCAAGCCACACTTGAAAAAATAGGTAACACTTTTAAATCAGCGATAGTGCCACTTACCAATAATGTAGTGGACGCGTTTATTGATATATTTGGTTCAGGCCAAGGTATTGATGAAGCTCTAGTAGGTTTCAAAAACACTCTTGAAGGCATAATGCCATCAAAAGATACTTTGGTGGAAGGATTTAAAACAATAAAATCAGTAGTTACAACCATATCAAATATGTTAAAGTGGGTTTTTGAAAATCCTAAACTTTCTATTATAGCTGGTCTAGCTACTATGCTTGTAGGTGGCGCTGTTAAGAAAAAAATTGGTTTAGGTAAAGCCGATGGAACGGAGAGAAATCCTTTATATGTAAAAATGGCTGATGCCGCTTCTGGTTTACTCGACTCTTTATCAAGTTTTGGAGCCGATGCCGTAACCACCACAAGTAAAGAAGGGCCATCAACGCCCAAGTCCTTGCCCAAAGTACCCAAAGGCAAAGGTGGTGCGATTGTAGGTTCCGTTTTGGGCCTTCTTAGAGGAGCTGGACCGAAGATGTTGACCGGCCTAAAGGAAATTTTCTCCGGAGCTATTGGTAAAGGTTTTCTAAAAAAGATACCTTTGTTGGGTTTGTTGTTTTCCATGTACGATATGATAGATAGGTTTAAAAAAGGTGATTATCTTGGCGCTGCTATAGAGTTTGTTGCAGCTGTTGCTAGCTTATTTCCTGGCATTGGTACAGGAATAGGTATCGCTTTAAGTGGAGTGAACGTTGCTAGGGATATGGCTGGCGGTGGTAAAAATGCTGTCGCTGATGGTTTGGAAGCTGCAAAAAATGGAGCTGCCGGACTGGAAACCCCAACAAAACCAAGTACAGCCCCACCCCCACCTCCAGCAGCAGGCACGCCCAGTAAACCCACATCGAAGTCACGAGGAGGCAGAAGAAGAAGAGGTGGCGGAGCTAGCATGGGGGCTAACATACCAAATAGTGTTTCCGAGGTGAATGTAGAAGGAATGTCTGCCGAAGAGTTAGCTGCACAATATGGTGTTGATATTAGTGGCGGAGGATATGGTTTTAGCGAAGAGGCCATAAAAAAAATGAGTCCTCAAAAAATAAAAGATTATTTGCAAAAAAATAATATAGATCAATTAGATAAGATGTCTGCGTGGCAAAAGCTCAAAATGTATACCAGCGCAAAGTCGGGTGATTTTGACGTTGAAAAACTAGCCAAGGGCAAAGCCGATAAAGTGGGCGCAGCTCCAAGAAAACCAAATCCGATGGGTGAGATTTTTAATGAACCAACACTTCTTGTAGCAGAGGAACGTCCGGGCGAGATGTATTTACCAATGGAACGTTGGATGACCGGAAAACCTGTAGCTAAAGAAGTTGAAAGAGGAATGGAAAAAATGGGTTATAGGCGCGCCTTTGGCGGGTTAGGGCCGGTAGGTGTTAGTGGTGGCGCTGTTGGCACTGGCCTCGGTGCTAAGTCTGACCTAGGAGCCTCTTTAGGTGGCGCTCAAGCAGCTACAGCATTAGCTACATCTGCTGGTGACTTAACAGCATCAGAAAGAAGATTATCCGCTTCAATAAAAGATACCACTGACGCTCAGTTAGAACAGCAAAATGTGCAAGATCAGTTAAATAAAGATAGACTAGACGACCAAAAGAAATTTAGCTGGGGCTTTTTGGAAGCTGTTGGTAGACACATGGAAAGTGCGGAGACATTTATCAACAACAATGAAGCGTTGATGAATGAGATGGGGAGTGTGGGAGATTTCTTACAGAATAACTCGAAACTAATAGGTGATGTCGGTAGATTCTTGCAAGCCAAAGATAAAAAAGAAGCTGCCATAACGCTGGCTCTTGACACTTTACAAAACAAAATAGAAAGTAGCTTTGGTGAAAAAGGCGTTATTGCAAATGAAATAATAAGTGGTTTAAGAAACGGTATGAAACCATCACAAGCTGCTATGCAAGGGTTAGGTAATTTTCTTCTTGGTGATAGAAAAGCAAGAGAACAAAAGCAAAAAGATTACCTAATGGCCCAAGAAAAACAACAAAATTTAGAGGAATATTTTAGACAGCAAGGTTTAACTGACCAAGCAGAAATACAAGCAAGAGTATCAGAGGAACTGGACGCAAACACACAAGCTATATTAAATCAAGGTGATCCGAGCAAGGGAGGTGGACCAGGCACAAATACACTGATGAAAGAAGCTGTTGGTGATTTTGCCTTAGGTGTACAAGGATTAATGGCAAGCGGAAAAAGTTTTAAAGATGCTGCGAAGACACAACTAAAAGCTATGATACAACAGAAGTTGATAGAAAAAGGTATGTGGGCTTTATTCAACGCTGAGAAGATATTATTTGCTATCAAACAGGCTTGGGAAATTAGAAAAATGAGCACAGAGGCCGCATCGGAGGCGTTAGAAAATGCTGGGCCGTTGACAAAATTTTTTAGTAGTTTATTGGGTATAATACCTGCATTAATAGGTGCTTTAGCATCTGCTGCTGCTGCGATATGGGGTGCCTTAATTACGGGATTGAGCGCTTTATTTGGAGCGTTAATGGCAGTAGCAGGGGCGATATGGGGCGCTTTGTTTCCAGCGTTTGTTGCACTCCTAGCTGGTGTTTGGTCAGTGGTGGCCGCATTCTTTATGACCATAATTACCGTCATAGCCGGTTTAATACCGACTCTTATCGCTTTGATCGTTTCTATGGGTCCATTTGCTCTCATTGGTCTTGCCGTACTGGCGTTAATAGCCGTAATAATGATTCTTGTAAAATTCTTTCCACAAATAAAAAAGGCACTTACTGCAGTATTTAAATTTGTTGGCAAAATAGTTGTAAAAATTGTAGGAGCATTATTTAAAATGGTCAAAGCGCTGGTCTGGTCTATCCCCAAAGCAATAATAAAGGGAGCTCTTAAAATTATTAAGGCCGTAGGAGGTATATTTGGCAAAGTAGGTGGTGCGATGGTTAAAGGGATTAAGAATTTATTAGGAAAACTAAACCCATTGAATTGGTTTTCTGAAGGTGGAGTAGTAACTAAGCCTACAATGTCAATGGTAGGTGAAACCGGCGAAAAGGAAGTTATTGTTCCTGTTGATAGAATAAAGAGCGGGGGCAAAGTAAAACCAGAAGTTATGAGTGAGTTAAGATCTATTGCACCTAACATTGTTGGTAGTGGTGGTGGTGGTGGCGCTGGCGGTGATGCTGGTGGTGGGGGTAATGATGCTTTGATAAACGAAATAAAGATGTTAAGACAAGAAATTGCAGCGATATCAAATAGACCAATAGCTGTAACGCTGGACGGTAGACAAGTGGCTAAATCAGTAGGCGAAAGATTTACAGATATGTCAAACAATATATAAGAGAAATTATTATGCCTAAACTACTAACGTTATATCAAAATAGAAGAAATGATTATACCACTGAATTACGCTCTATAAAAGATAACATAGAACGTAAAGAAAGAAATATGGAATTGTATTTAAAATCACCATTAATGTCTGAGATGTTACAAAGATGGAATGCTGAAAAACAAAAATCTAAAAGGGATTCAGAAATTTCTGCGGATTTGCAAACCGTAGAAAGAGTAAAAGATGCCATAGATGGTAGGGAAGATAGAGCAGAGCAACGTAAGGATGACCTTACAAGAAGATGGAACAATAAAAATTATAATCCAATAGAAAAAAATAGAATTGGAAATATTCCACTTTACGGAGGGTCAGTTAAAGCATATCCAAGAGAAGATATTCAAAAAGATTATGTAAAAACCATTGAGAGAGTTGCAGATGCTATTGATGGTAGGGAAACAAGAGCAGAGACCAGCAAGGACGATCTCACCAGAAGATGGAAAAACAAAGACTATGATCCAATAGAAAAAAATAGAATAGGCAAATTACCTTCTGGTGGAGGACCAACAGAAAGATACCCAAGAGAAGATATTCAGAAAGATTATGTAAAAACCTTAAAGGATACCGAAAGAGATTTTTATGTAAGAAGACAAAACACAAATGAAGGTGATGATGACCTTATAAAAAGATGGAAAAATAACGAATTCAATCCAGCTAGAAGGTCTATAATAGGTATTAAGGAATTTTCTGGGCCCGTTGGAGCGAGAACAAGAGAAGAAAGAGCTATTGCTATAGATATAGCAAAAGGTACAGCTAGATACGACACTATAGGTGGAGCCACGCCAAACCCAACAAGACACTCTAACAAATATGTAGAAGCATCTGTTGAAAGAACATATCAGTCAAACAAAAGTAATTATGTTTACGCTTATGATTCGTTAGGGTATTATGATAAAGGCGTATCTAACGAAGGGTTGAGGATAAGTTTTGCTAATAAAGGTTTTAACTTAGGGCAAACTGAAGGATATAAACATTGGAATACAGAAGTAAACATTTTTCAAAATAGATCTGGAAACGCCAATGCTCAATACCAAGTTAGATCTGAGTTAGATGTGCATGTAGGCCCGCCGCCCAACAGAGAATTATTAGAAGACCTGTGGAAGGTACGTGCTAAAAACATAGGTGTTGGCAGTCCCATCAATGGTAAGGATAACAGTCAGGTGCCATTAGATTTGATATTGCAGCAAAACCAACTTTTACCAAGAAGAGGGGTTTTTTCTGCTTTGAGGACTGGCACTTTGGATGATGGAACAGAAGTAACTTTTAATGGTTTTGACACTAGCTTTACTGATATACAAAAATCTTGGGATTTGTTGTATACAAGAGACTATATAAATGAATTCAGGAATCCAGATGCTGAACCCGAAGAATCTTTAAGCCGAGGCACAAAAGGAAGCGTACCAAGAGGTTTTCTGTCAAGAACTGATATTAGAGATATTGAAGAACCAAGATATCTTAAAAGCGGAATAGCGACACCAAAAAGTGGAGCTATAAGCTTTGAAGAAGATGCTCAGTATTCAACATATATTTCAAGAGATAGAGGTTTTTATTCTAATATTGCTGGTAATGTGTATGGGAGTGGAGAGTTATTGCCTGCTGTATGGAATAGAGAACCAGTACAAACTCTTGAGACCGGAGAAGAGTTAGATGTAGATTCGCAAGCAAACCTTCTTGCAAATCAACAGTATTTTCCTTTTCTTTTTGAAACAGCTAATAGGTCGAAAGACCCTTATACTGGCGAAACAAAATCAGATACATTTGAGCAGTTTGCTTACTTTCAAGGTACATTATCTCAACTATCCGAACAATTTTCTCCATCATGGTCGAGTAGTCACTACTCTGGTAGAAGTGAAGAAGTACACACATATGAGAAATCAAGTAGAAACTTAGATATGAGATTTGTTGTTTTTGCCAACTCTGTAAGAGAACAACAAAATGTTTACGAGCGAGTAAATTGGTTAGCTCAACAAGTTTATCCTTTATACGACACCCACCCTGCTAAAATAAATGGTGGACCTATTATAAGAATAACTATTGGCGATATGTATAAGAGAGTTGGTGGCTTTATTAGAAGTTTATCTTTCAACTGGGATTTTCTTGGTCCTAACAAATGGCAAATACAAAGAGGTTTAAGGATGCCAATGGCTTGTGAAATATCTATTAGTTTTCAAGTAATACATGATAGACAGCCAGACAGAGATACAAACTTTTATCAAGGTTTATCTGAGGGTATGATGTCCGGTGGTGCTAGTTTTAGAGCTGGGAATAACGGTGCTGCCGATATAGGCGTTGGTCAAAATAATGACAATCAGTTTATAACCAACAATAGAGATGTTTGGTCTCCAGCAACTAATTTAATACCCCAAAATATTTCTGTTGACCCCAACAAACCACATGAAGAAACTTTCGTAAGTCTATTAGCTAGACATCAATTTGAATATACCGGATCCGGTGAAGCAAATTTTGTTGACGAACGAGGAAATAGAACAGTTACAGTAGGTGAAAGATTTACTTATGCTGATATTATTGCTGCAGCTGGAGGAGCGGAACAGCTTGAAGATTCAGCAGGTAGGAATAGCTTTGAAGAAAAAGAAGGTATTAACGGATAGAGAGGTTATTCGCGATGAGAATGTCAAGATACAAACATAACGATTTAGTTACGGTGTCAGAAAACAACGATAAAAACAAAACTTTTACTATGATGTCTACCTTTCCTACAATTTTACCAAAAGAAATAGAGACAGATGAAGATAGTTTTTACACAATAACATCTACTGATAGGTTAGATACAATAGCACATCAGTTTTATGGTGAAGCTTCTTATTGGTGGGTTATTTGTCTTGCAAATGAGATGTCATCTCCTTTTGACAAAACGTTAACTCCTGGAAAAATTTTGCGAATACCATCAAACGTAGAAAGAGTTATGACAGTTATTAAAGCAAAATCAAAAAAGGCTTATTAATATGGCAGAAGAGACTACGAGTCAATATAAAAAACCACACCCTAATGTTATTTCTGGTTGGCAGCAAAAAAAATATCTTATGCCCAACACAAAACTTAGTGGCCTAACCCCATTTATAAAATTATATTCTATTTTTAGCGAAGATGAGGGTCTTTTATATCAAAGTGTAATACAAAGCAATGCAAACAGGACCGACAACAATCCTCGTTTGCCTGATGGATTTATAGAGTCTTTTCAGCGGGCCATAATTCTTGCTGTGGAAGGCGCAGATAATTCTTCAATATCAACTATAAACAGCGCTTTAGTAGGCTCAGAAAACGGCCCACTGTATATGATTGATATGAACAGACCGGAAGCTCAAGGGTCTTCTAATAATTGGACGGGGGGTTTCGGAATAAAGGATATGTCTTGTAATAGGACAACAGAATCTCCTTTTAGTGAAACTTTTTCTCTTACGGTCACTTTAAATGACCCAAGTTTAGTTAGAAACAGATATGAATACAATAAATTATTAACTGTTGGGTCAAACTTTCTTTTAATGTATGGTTGGAGTAGCGGTGCTCCAAATTCTTTTTTTGACAAAAATCAAAACACTTTCAGTTTAAATTTCAATGAAGATGTATATTATAACGGAAAAGATTTTAGATATGTCTTTGTGCAATTACATAAATTTGCATGGGATTTTAATAACTTAGGACAAATGGAGGGCACTCTAGATTTTGTAGCTGCACAAAACAGTGAAGTAATATTTAATATGGGCGGAAAAATGTCCTCTCTTGGCAAATCAGTGCAGTATTTTATGAATTCAAGATTGTTAGGTGGACCACCGAGGGCCGACGCGGCGATAGATAGTATTGGCACATTTAATAGAGATGGTGAAGAACAAGATGTGAGTATAGGTGAAACAACCGCAGCGGAAGCTCTGTTTGAAAACTTAGGGGGGTTAGACGAGGCAGATAATGATAACCATGCTGAGCAAACTGCTAGAATAGCTAACTTAGCTATGGTAGGGTTTTTAGGCGATGTAGATATTTTTGTAACTGCAGGTCCGGCAAGATCCGACGGCGGTCGAAAAGACAGACAAGTCCATAGAAGAATACAAGAGCTATTTGACCAGGATGCAGACCGTTTATACGGAGCCGAAGTGAAACCTAATACTGTGCTTGGTAAACTAAACGGTAATCGGGAGGCGATACTACAGCTGGCTGAAGACGAACCGGAAAGATTTAGAAGAGCATTGAATGAATCTGAAAGGCTTGAGAGAATAGGTAGTGTCGTGGACGGTTCTTTTATAGAGGACAAGTCTTCTACATGGTCACAGGCGCCCAATGGGTGGGGCGAGGGCCAAAAACTCAATATTCTGGGCCTGTCTGCTCTTTTTATACCCATAGTATATAATAGACAAACTGGTGAAGTTGATTATAGTGGCAATAGGACTAACAGAACAAGGAACGCAGGAAGAGTTAAAATTAAATGGGTAGCTCAAGACAACAAAAATAAGGCCGAAAATAAGAAATATAATTTAAGGAAATCTGGCGGTAATGCGGCGATTAAAAACGCAGAAGATTTTACGAATATATCGGAGAGTATTTCCCTTTCTGAATCAAGATTTGATAAGCTATTTTCTGGTAAAGCTTTGTTTGAATCTGGTGATTTAAATATACCTGAAAGTTATACAGAAACATTTAGAGACCTTCCAGAGGGAGTTATAATAACAAAATATGGTGTTGGCACTGCGAAACGGCCTGGACTCAATGCAGATGGAGATATTGTTAATGGCTATCAGAACAATAATTATGTATTAGGTGAAGATATAATTTACTATTATCTTGGATGGGTTGTTGAAGCTTTTAAGTATTACGAACATAAATACTCCAATAAGAGAATAAATATAGTATATTCAGAATTAGGAGAGAGCCAAATAAGCGAACCATTTGCCAGATTTCAAAACCAATTTAGAAGCAGAATAGCAAAAGAAACATCTAACGAATTGGGTGAATCGCCTTCATACGAAGCCGATTCACTTGTGGCCATACGAGATCCAAGCAGTCAGTCCGGCGACAATTATAGAGTAGAATCCAGTATTATACCATCCGCTAGACCGAAATCAAAAGAGTGGGCCGTGGACGAAAATGGCAATGCATTGCAAGGTGTTTATTACGAAGAGATAGAAAACATAGTACCCAATTTGTTGCAACCAACTGACTCTGCTTTTTTTGTATCGGGTCCAGAAGGTTCTGGATATAAAGTATTAGTTGATGAAAAATTTGATGTCTTTTTAAAATTCAAGAGAGGATTTAGATTAACTAAAGGGCAAACACTAACACCAGATACACCAAGAGATGTAAAGATAAGGCAAAAAGGTAGTAGTATTTTCTTTCCCATAGGTGTTACCTTACCCATAAAAAAGATTGTCTCCGGTGAGGACGCAGACGATAAAGATTTTAAAAATATAGATACTGTTGGGTTAAAAACAACAAGGATATCTAATACAGCAGAAGTATTATTAGATGCTGATAAAGTTGATGAAGTTTTAGATAACTCTCAAGGAAGAAGCTTTCCAGATATAATAACCAAAATATTGACAGAGTGTGTTGCCATGCCTGACCTTGGACTTGTTTTAGTGCCTTTATCCAACGGTGACTTGAGCATACAAGCCGCTGGAGCTATGTCGGCCGATGAAGTTAAATTCAACGCTGACTATAATCCCGATGTGGATAGTATTATAGCCGAAGGACAAAATTTTATTATCGACTACAGAACAAAAAACTCTTTATTAAAAAGTTTATCAGTTACTGCAAAAATGGACCCCAATATAGCTTTTCTTTATGGCGCATCTGTTAGAGGTCCAAACGGTAGAAGAGATATTTTGAAAATAATAAAAGAAAATAGGAGTAGTCTAGACCAAGAAGGAAGGGCTCCTAATCCAAATATGGTAGATTTCGGGGCATTTGCGAGAAATTATATGTTAAAGAATAGACCTAACGATGCTGATACCTTAGCGAGCATTCAAGCTTTTGAAGGACAATTATCTGGAACGGCCACCGTCGCAGCTGATGACGAAGAAACATTTAACGAGTTACTAGAATCTATACCAGAAGGTTTGTTCGCAGAATATATGTCTCAGGATTATAGCTTGTATGAAAAATTGGCAATTGAACGAATGAACAATTCAAATCAACTAAGTCAAATGTTTAGTTATTACATGAATCAACTTACAGCCACTATACATGGAACTACTGGACTAGAATGCATGCAGATTGTGCAGATAAGAAATGTGGCTGGATTAATAGATGGTTTTTATTGTATAATTGGTATAAGCGAAAAAATAGGTGTAAATGATTTTATAACTGAATTGAATTTGATGTTGGTTGCCCCTTCTACAATACTAGAGCCTACTATTGGCGCTTATTAAACCAACAATTTTTTTCAAATTTACAAAATAGACTTTTTTGTATTACAATATTATTAGGTATATTCAGGCTTTAAGTTGGAGCAAAAAATGAAATATTGGGGCGACATTGAAGAGAAAGCTATAGTTATATTCAACACTTCTGATGATGTTGAAGAAAAACATGGTGTGTATGTTACAGTTATACAACCTGCTTTCAAAAAATTGGTAGAAAATATATACTATACTTATAACTTCAACAAGATACTTACAGACTTTGACCAAATAGAACATGAGTTGGTTACTCATCTGTATGAAAAAATTGATAGGTTTGACCATACCAAAGGCAAAAAATCATACAGTTTCTTTGGTACGGTAAGCAAGAATTGGTTGATACAAAAAAGTAATAGTAAAAAAAAGATGGTCTTTATAGACAATCAAGATAAGGAGGATATGCTTCATAGCATATCTCTTATTCAAAATGACGAGCTTGAAAAGCAAAATCAATTAAGAGAATTTTTATCGCTTTTACCAGCCTATTTAAAAGATGATATTTTTGTTGATAGCCTAAATAAAGAAGATAGGTTAGTGTTAGGTGTTATATCAGATATATTAGAAAATTATGATATGTTTGATATTTATAACAAAAAACAATTGTATCTTTATATAAGAGAAGCTACTGACTTACCAAGCAGAAAGATAACTAAAACTATATCTAAACTAAAAATAAAATATAGTCAAGCCAAAATAGAAGTGTTATAGTAGATATGCAAAACATATTTAGCAATGAAGAAAATATAAAAGAATATGTTGAAAGATATCAAGAATTAATTTTAGAATACAGGTATCTTTTGGAATCGCTTTCAGAGATGGAGGCGAAAATGAAACGGATAGATAATGAGTTATTATTTATACATAAAAACTTAGAAGAAAATAATGTGAATTTTTCAGAATACGACTCAATAGAAGGTTTTGAAAAATCAGTAAAAGAGGGAAGTGATGCCGCAAACTCTTAATATATCTAGAACAATACATAGTCAAAGCCAATTTATAAAGAATGCTTCGGACAGTTCTAAAGGTCTTAACGAAAACAAAGAAATGATTTTGAGAAGAGCTGTAGTTGTAGATATAAACAGAGAGGGTTTAAACATTGGTAAAACTAATTTATCTAATCCACCATATGCCATTTGCGCTGTTATATTAGATGAAGGTGTGCATGCAAAAAGACCGGATTTGGTGAAAAAAAAGAAATGGTATCCACCTTTGTTGCCAATGACAAATATATCCATACCAGAAATTGGTGAGGAAGTTTTTATCATCAAAGAACAAAACGTAAAATCTTCTTTTGGTTATTGGGTGGGTAAAGTAAACAACTATCAATATTTAAATTATAGTGGCGCTAAGCATTGGCAAGAAAACAAAAATCAACGGTTTGCCAATGGCGAGATAGACATAGATGGAATGAGGAGAGATACACCTATAAAATCTCCTAAAAAAGACAAGTATGTAATACCAGTTTTAGATGGGGATGTTATACAGCAAGGTAGACATGGCACATATCTAAGACACTCATTTGATATTTTAAACGATCATAGCCCACTTATTGAATTCGGTGTTAACGCTCCTATAAGAAAGGGTATAAAGCCAGATAGTCCAACAATAGGTGTCACCAGAACAAAAACAATACATGCTGGACAAACTCCGTTGAGTAGGTACGTAGGAGTAAGACAACTTGTAAATAAAAATCTAAAAGCTTATGTTGGGGAGCCTTCCGATTTAGTACCATCAAACGCAAATGGTCCTCCTGTAGTTAAGAATTACGAATTAGATTATGAAAACAAATATGATTATATAATAAATTTAGCGGAAAGACACGTAAATATAAGCATACAAAGTGGGACTGGTAATTCTGTTGATGAATATTTATATAGACAAGTGCTCGGAGATAAAAACAAAGAAAGCCTACAACAAATAATAGGTGTAGTTAATCAACTAAAAAAAATAGTTGTAGAAATATATGAGTTATACAAAGACCACACTCATAATGTGTCGGGTGAAGTTTTTAATTACGAGCAAAAGATAGGAAAAAATGGAGGCGACATAAACATAGAGTTTGAAATAGAAGACCAAGATACCAAACCTATAAAAAAGCAAGATGTTTTAGTAGAGATAGATGAAAAATTTGAAGAGTTTGAAGAAACTATATTGGAAGTGAATGAAAAATTAGAGGACACATTGAGCAACACTCAATTTGTGCAATAGAATATGCCAGGCGATATAAATTTTAAATGGCCGCTGCGAAAATATTCAAGAGGGTTTCCAGACTCTCACAGAAGTTTTCAAGGTGCTATAAAAGAGGATATAAAAATATTAATCTTAACCAAAAAAGGTGAGAGGTTGATGCACCCAGATATGGGTACTAAAATTATATCTAGTGGTGGTTTGCTTTTTGAAAACATGACTAATATCTTTGAGATGCGTGAGCAGATGTATGAAGAAGTAAAAGAAACTGTGGGTAGGTATTTACCGGCAGTTACAATAACAAACCTAACTTTAGAGGACGTTAGCACAAACTCACTTTTAAACAACAACGAGTTACTTATAACGATATTATATGTTGTAACAGGCACAAATGGTTTTTCTGATAGAGTATCTTTTAGGATAAGTGAATAAGGAAGAAAAAATGGCTTCAAGAACACCAACAAAAAGTAAAAACATAAGCTATATTAGTAAAGATTTTTACAGTGTAAGAAATGATTTGCAAGAATATCTAAAAAGATATTTTCCAGACACCATTCAAGACTTCAATGAAGCTTCTGGTGGCATGGCTATACTAGAGCTTATGGCTTACGTAGCAGATATACTAAGCTTTCAGATGGACAGGACAGTAAACGAAAATTTTATTACAAGAGCTGTTGAAAGAAAAAACATACTATCTCACGCTAAGGGTTTCGGCTATGTTTCAAAATCGGTGGTGCCTGCAACAGCCGACATAACGGTATCAGCTACTTTTGAAAAAGCAACATCAGCTGAAACAGTTTTTTCCGTCAATGCAGGGACTAGGTTGACAAGCAAATTTGAGCCAGCAAACTTTGAGCTAATAGAAAGAGCAGATTTTTCTTCGGATCATAACAGAGAGGTTGTATTTGATGATGGTACTTTTGTCACATATTCTATTAGTGGTGTTAGAGCAATGTCGGGTCGCACAAAGACATTCAAATATAAAACACCAGACGAGCCGCGGCCTTTTCTTGGAATTACCCTACCAGATAGGTTGGTGACAGAGGTATCCTCTGTTGTTGATAATGATGGAGTTGAATTTGCTGAAGTGGATAACCTCTCAACAGATGCTATTTTTATTGGTGACTCAAATGTGCAAGAAAATGACGACGGCGCTACACACATTATGAAAATGAAAAAAGTGCCTAACAGATATGTTTTGGAAAGAGAAGTGGACGGCACTTTGACAATAAGATTCGGTGCAGGACGAAGTGCGGTGGAGGACTCAGAAATATTATTAAATCCCGAAGATTTTGTTTTACCCCCAAAACTAAAAGGGTATGTAGATGGATTTCCATCAATGGCGTTGGATACAACAAACTTCCTAAAAACAAAATCTTTAGGCAACCTACCTAAACCAAATAGCATAATTAATATAAGGTATAGAGTCGGAGGAGGGGTTGCAACAAATATAGGTGCCGATGTTTTGACTAAATCAGTTGAAACTTTAGTTACATATGCTAATCCTGATGTTGTAAATACGTATCCTAATCAAATATCAAATATTGAGCAATCTATAACCTTTAATAATCCAGAAGCCGCTTATGGGGGTGAAGACGCAGAGTCTAACGAGAGCATTAGAATGAACGCTATAAGTAATATGAATGCTCAAAATAGATGTGTTACTTTGGAAGACTACAAAATAAGAGCTATGTCTATGCCACCCGAATTTGGCACTGTTTTTAGACTGTCGGCAAGAAAAGACCCCTACAAGCTATCGGGCGTAGAGCTTATAACCATAAGTAGAAATAGCGAAGGGCATCTAGCGCAAACAGATATTGTTTTGAAAAACAACATGGAAACTTATTTGAAAAAATACAAAGGAGTCTCTGACAGCATAAGAATATCTGACGCTAAAATTGTTAACATAGGCGTTAACTTTACATTATACCCATCCGCCGGTTTTAACAAACAACAATCGCTGGTTACTTGCATTATCAACATAATGAATTATCTAAAAACTGAAAACATGGACATTGGATCTGTATTGTCTATTTCAGATTTGTTGAGAAATTTACAAAACTTAGATGAAGTAGCAGCTATACCATCACTGAAAATATTGAATTTAACTGGCGAAGAAAATAGTAGGACATACTCTTCATATTCTTTAAGCATGGACAACATAACAAGAAACAATATAGTTTATTTCCCTGCTGATATTGTGCCAGAATTAAAATATCCAAACTTTGACATACAAGGCACACTAGCTTAAGAGATTATAAATGGCACAATCAAGAGCATATTCAAGTAAAGATACATTTATTTCAGAGACCAGCCTTACTGCAAATAATGGGGCCAATCCTGTGTTGGAAGTGTATAACAAATACACTCCACTTACAGGCAAAAAAGAATGGGCAAGAATACTAATTCAATTCCCTTTGGAAGACCTAAAAGAAAAAATAGAAAACAAAACTATAGGTGATCCAAGAGAAGATAACACAGCTTCAGCCTTCATAAACATGAAAAATGTTATGCATGGAGAGGAAATAGCTACAGACTTTGATATATGGGCACTACCATTAACCGCATCTTGGGTAGAAGGTAGAGGTTTAGATTCTGATGATTACTTATATGAAGATGCCGCTAATTCACTATACGCAACTAACACAACATTGTGGGCTGACTATGCCGGTGGTGCTTCTGGTGGCAACGTAATATTGGGAGCGCATAATAAAGAATGGGATAGTAATTCTGCCAGTCAATATTTCGAGCATGGTGAAGAAAACCTTAAGATAGATATAACAGAGTATTTTAAAGAATACCTAAATGGCGCTAGTGCTAATTATGGTTTTATGATTAGAATGTCGGACGCACAGGAATCTAAAACTATACAAGACACAATCGATGCCGGTGTCATTCAAAGTTATATGACAACCAGCTGGAATACCAAAAAGTTTTACTCAAGAGAAACAAACACATCCAACGCTCCTTATTTTTCTGTTGAGTGGGATAACAGTATAAGAGATGATAGAAATATTTTACAGTTTTCTAACAATGGTAGTTTGTTTTACTATAACTTTCAAAATGGCAATCTTGTTGACTTAGACGGAACTGGTAAGTTTCCAGGCCATGTTACACTAAGTGCTGACGGTGTTTCTATCAGCCCCACAAATCTTACAGCTTCAAGGGTTGCTGTTGGAACATATAAAATAAACATAGGCACAGCACAAAACGATTTAGAAGATTCTTTAACGGGAATTAACATTGCCCTCAGCGCAACGGAAAACTTTGTTGACAACTGGACAATAACTTCTGACCAAGAAGCGTTGAATCTGAGCAAGACATTTAATTTCAATGTTAGCTTACCTACAGTTGATGCTCAAAGATATTATGAAATAAGTAAGTATCCTATTAGGTTGCCAAACTTACAAAACTCTTACGAAAAAGGTACTAAGTCATTTATAAAAGTATTCATTAGAGATGCTTCTACAAGATTACAATCGGTGACGGGCATGAGTAATAGTTTAAATACTCATACTTGCACAAATGGTAAGTTTGAAATAAGAGAAAAAATAACTGATCTAGTTGAAGTTTCTCAAGATAATTTGTCATACGATGAAAATGGCAATTACTTTTTGTTGGATACAGAAAACTTATATAGAGGGATGGAATATAAGCTAGTATTTACACTTAATATAAATGGTCAAACTTTTGTTTACGACGAACCAGAAATTTGGTCTTTCTATATAAAATAGGGGTTGATGTATGCCTTACGGGTTTAGTTTAGAAGATTTAACAAAGTCACTATCTGCTATTGGCTCAACCAGCGGTGAGTATACCTCAAACGCTATAACCGGAGTCGCAGCAAACAAAACAATTCCATTGTTGAATTATTTTGACTTTTCAGAGCACACACTTTTTGGTAACGCTAAAAAGAAATTAGATAGAGGTATATTCAGATTATTGAATGAATACCCTATAGGTTTATCTGGTACCCTTTATAGTGATACAGCAAATCTTTCTGCCACAAATATATTGCAAGTAGACGAGTATAAGAAAAAATCAAATGGATTTGACTTGTGGTTACTAAAGCAATTCGGAAAATCTTCTACTTCTTTAGATTCGGCTTATAATAGTTTAACTGCTGGTGCCGTAAATGATGACGGAGAGATTGTGCCGCTAGTTATCATTCACCGAAACGAAATAAACGAATTAACAAGCAACACACAGCAGGACATAAGAGAATTTTTGGAGGAAAACGCTACAAGATTTGAAGAAGAAAGTATTTCTTTAATTGAAGTAACGCCAGGTACTTCTTACAGCTACTTCATAAACACTGATGGCACAATAGAAAATCAAAACATAGTTTTTGAGGATTTATTTGAATTACCAATAAACAGAGCGCAAAGCATAAACAATATGTTACCAGAGATACTTTTCAATGGTGATGAAGAAGGTAATCTAGAAAACCTTATAGGTGTTTTGGCTGAAGAAATGGATTTGTTACATTCTTACGTAGACCAAATGCAGTTTATCAAAAAAGCTTCATACGAAGAGTATAACACAACACCAAGAAAGATGTTGCCTGTTATTGCTGCTGAGTTTGGAGTGGAGTTATATGATTCTGCTGCTGATAAAGGCATACAGCAATGGCTTATAGAATCCACATCAGGTGCAACAGCAAGAGAAGTTACTGATGAAATTTGGAATAGAATTGTAAATTCTATACCTCACTTACTAAAAGAAAAAGGAACTGTTGAAGCCTATAAAGATATTGTAAGGTTGTATGGCCTAAATGAAAAGATAATAAAAATAAATGAATATAGTATATTCAATAAGCCCATCTTAGTAAAAGAATCAGAATATGTTGATACTAAAGCTTTATACTCTGATGGCACAAACTATGTGCAAACTATCAATGGCATGACCAACTCTTCAAGAGTTTTTGATTTTGTTTCCGAAACCGACTTCACCATTGAAGCAAGACTTTCTGCCACGGCAGTCCAAAACCACACTATTATAGATAATGATTATTTTAGTATGTCTATAACAGATCAAGGTAGGCTTAATTTTCAACACAAAGTAGATGTAAGTGTTTTTGCTACCACTCCCGATAGCAGTGTATCTTCTTATGTGCATATGAAGGACCATTTTGTTAATGTTGCCGCCAAAAAAGAAAATGACGACTTAACAATATTTCTTATGACTTTATCTGGAAACCCTGCCGGTGGCGAAGATATTGTTTTTACATCTAGCGCTAATGTTAATTTACCACAGATAAGCTCGTTAGATTTTGATTCCCAAGGCACAGTAGCCACAAGATTTCCTGGCACCGACTTCAACGGATTTTTACAAGAGGTGAGGGTTTGGACCGGAGCCTTACATGATGAAGATATTAGAGAGCACGCACGAAATTTTGAATCTATATCTTATGTCAACAGTGAATGGGCTGATAATGATAGCTTATCTGCTCATTGGAAACTAAGAGAAGATTCAGACTTACAACCACCTAATAATAAAGTAATAAGTGCTAATTATGTTTCACCAACTATTCAAGTAACATCAGAAACCTATAACGATATCACAGTTGATGCATCGGCCAACACAATAGAATCTGCTGTTACTGATTTTGAAACAGAAGGTGTTTTCTTAGTTGGTGATGTCATTACTATATCCGATGCTACTGACCCACTAAATGATGGAGTAGAGCTAACCATATCTGATGTTACTGGATCTGTTATAACGCTCTCAAACCACGCTCTAACAAGCCAAGGCACATTAGACTCCACATTGACCCTAACTAAAACTACAACGACTTACAACGACAATACAGCGGAGCCTATCGGTTTTGCAGAAAATAGATACAAACACTTTGACGATGTTAAGAAAATAAAAAATTGGTATCCTGTGGGGTTGTCTCAAGACAAGGA
>Ga0255759_10000429_pt1 | contig 37962 bp, 31 predicted proteins | sample 101ome_20_FD_179959 | JGI IMG/M metagenome (GOLD analysis project Ga0255759, IMG submission 179959) | Coastal salt marsh microbial communities from the Groves Creek Marsh, Skidaway Island, Georgia - 101404AT metaG (version 2) | ecosystem: Environmental > Aquatic > Marine > Intertidal zone >... | reverse complement strand
TATTTTTTCAAGCACTTTTTTACCCCCAATTAGATATTTTAAACCCACACAGAAAACCACTTATACCCCTATCCCCCTGGGCCACTAAATACCCTAAAAGCCCCCTAAATCCCCCTAAAGGGGGACTTTTGCGCATTTGGATTGTTAAAATCACTTATCTAAACTTGACCCAATGCTATACTGTCGTCTAAACGTCACACCCTCATGGCTCTTTATTGAGATTATCAACATCACAAGTCCCCTTTAGGGGATTTAGGGGCCTAGGGATTAAGTGCCAGAGGTATTTAGTGGATTCACAATGCTTTCTAAAGCAAGCAGGAAGTCTTTGTCTTTCTTCAAATCCTCATGCGCATAACACAGCGCATTTCTATTCTGCCTCACCGCTGCCAGCACCACATCTTTGTCTTTCTTCAAGCCCCCATTCGCATGACGCAGCGCACCAAAATTCTGCGTCACCGCTGCTAGCACTACATCTTTGTCTTTCTTCAAGTTCTCATGCGCATGACACAGCGCATTTCCATTCTGCCTCACCGCTGCCAGCACTACCTTTTTATCTTCTTTAAATTCAGGATTCACAAGTTTCAATGCGCTTCCATTCAGACTCATCACTTTCAGAATAAACTCAGGATCACGCTTCAATTCATTAGACGCACCCGTAAGCGCAGTCCTACAAAATTGCACACGTTGCAGCAACAAATCTATATTCACAGTACGCGATTCTGTAGACAAACACATTTTACCCGGAGCCAGAGGGCGTCTACCTGCATTAACTGAACCAACTCTATTACTCATAAAAAACTCCTTTTTAAAACTAGGGACTATCGCAAAACTAAACAACTCAGCCAGCTTACAAGTGGCTGAGCAATTCTCTATACCAGTAATTAATTACTATAAAAAGCATAAGAAGAACACAAATGGCATTTTACGACATTAATTTATAAAAGAAAATAGAAAGTGAAGCATCCCCAGTTCATTCAAGGCAAAAAAAAGCGAATAAATTTTAGACTATAGGCACCGATTTCGGGAGTATGATTAGCGGTGGAAAAACTGAAAATTTGCTAATTTTACGACTCACCCGGTCCATGAAAGCGGGTGAACTTAACTAGAGCCTGGCACAAAATCTAGACAAGATTGATGCTTTTTTAAAAAATTATTAAGCTCGTTTCCAAACTTATTCTGATCAAATTGATGGTTTGTAAAATATTTCACACGATTTTTGTTCGTAAAGAACCATTTCAAATACTCTGAAGAGCCCCCCTAAACACCTCTAAAAGCCCCCTAAATCCCCCTAAAGGGGGACTTTTGTGCATTTGGATTGCGAAATTACTTTATCTAAACTTGACCCAATGCTATGGCGCCGTCTAAACGTCACACCCCATGCCTCTTTATTGAGATTATCCGTATCACAAGTCCCCTTTAGGGGATTTAGGGGCCTTAGGGATTAAGTACCCAGATGCAACAAGTCACCTTTAGGGGATTTAGGGGCCTTAGGTATTAAGTGCCTAGATGTATTTATTGGCCTAGCACACTGGCACCCTTTAAGAAATCTTTTTGATTAGGAGGGGGCACTAACCGTGAACTAATTACCACCCCATGACGCTAGATACGATGGCTGTACTAACAATAACTGCCTGCCCCTAGATAAAACCTTGGGTCAGCAATGGGATAACCACCGACTTGGCTAGGCAGTGCATACGCCGGCTCGCCTACATACGCCGGCTGGCCTATAAGGAATTCACGAGCATGTCCATATGTTCCATTTAACCGTGTGACGGTCATCGGCTCATTCTTCACGCCATCACTCGCATACTGCAACGCACGCCCATCCTGCATCATCGCTTCCAGCACTACCTCACGATCACCACGCAATTCCTCACTCGAATGCTCCAACGCATACCCATTCTGCTTCACCGCTTCCAGAACAAACTCACGATCAGCACGCAATTCCTCACTCGCATACGCCAAATTATTCGCATCCCTTCTCACCGCAGCCAGAACCACATCTTTGCTATTTCTTAATCTTTCAGATAATTCATTTAAATTAAAATTAGTATTAATAAGTTCTATAATGTCTTGCAAGTTAGCCAATGCCGGACCCAAAGCCCATTGAGAAGCATCAAGATTCTGACATATAGCAGCTATAACCACCTCAAAATCACCACGCAATTCCTCACTCGCATACTGCAACGCATCCCCATTCTGCATCACCGCTTCCATCACTACATCAGAATCATTCTTCACGTCATCACTCGCATGCTTCAACGCAATCCCATCCTGCATCACCGCTTCCATCACTACATAACGATCATTCTTCAAGCCATTACTCGCATGCTGCAACGCATGCCCATCCTGCTTCACCGCTTCCATCACCACCCAAAGATCACGCTTCAAATCTTCACTCGCATACTGCAACGCATACCCATCCTTCTTCACCGCTTCCATCACCACCCAACGATCACGCTTCAAATCCTCACTCGCATGAAGCAAACGATGCCCTTGCTGCCTCACCGCTATCAGAACCAACTCACGATTATCCTTCAATCTTTCACTACAATGAAATAACATAGCACTAGACTTTTTCACCGCTAACCGAGCTAACTCATAATTGTCACGCAATTTATAATCCATAGTCCTGAAATTATCCGCATTGTTCCCTATAGCTCCCTTAAACCTGTCAACGTTACCCTTATCTTTAAATCTAGCCAACTTAGCAGGTTTATTAGCATAAATAGTAGGAGCAGCGGATCGATTCTTACATTTGGAAGGCCCCTTTGATGATGGCGACACAACAGGGCCTTGACTAGAGCCTGGTATAGAAAGGCCCGGGGGTGGTCCCACCTCAGGTGGCGACACAACAGGGTCTTGACTAGAGCCTGGTATAGAAAGGCCCGGGGGCGGTCCCACCTCAGGTGGCGACACAACAGGGTCTTGACTAAAGCCTGATCCAGAAAGGCTCAGTTGCCCATTTTCTGATCCACCATGCGAATTCTGCAACCCACTCTCCTTACTACCCGGTGCAGGTCTAACCAGCCCCGAGCTAGAACTTTGCCCACCTACATAACCTGATATATTAACCACAAAATCCTCCTTTTTAAAACTAAAAAAAAATCAAAAAAACTATTTTTTATTTATATAGAAAAAATATTATAATAACAAAAAAAATATTTTTGCAAGCACTTTTTTACACCCAATTAGATATTTTAAACCTACACAGAAAACCACTTTGTGAACGAAGTGAGTATGCTACGGCATACTATTAAATACGATGATACAAAGCACATTCGAAATTTTTGCATTATTGCCCATATTGATCACGGTAAGCCCACCTAGGCCACTATCCCCCTGGCCCAAATCCCCTAAAAGCCTCCTAACCCTAAATCCCTAAAAACCCCCTAAATCCCCCTAAAGGGGACTCCTGTGCATTTGGATTCTTAAAATCACTTATCTAAATTTGACCCAATGCTATGGCATCGCCTAAATGTCACGCCTCATGCCTCTTTATTGAGATTATACGTATCACAAGTCCCCTTTAGGGGATTTAGGGGCCTTAGGGATTAAGTACCCAAATGCACAGGAGTCCCCTTTAGGGGATTTAGGGGCCTTAGGGATTAAGTACCCAAATGCACAGGAGTCCCCTTTAGGGGATTTAGGGGCCTTAGGGATTAAGTACCCAGATGCAACAAGTCCCCTTTAGGGGATTTAGGGGCCTTAGGGATTAAGTGCCCAGATGCAACAAGTCCCCTTTAGGGGATTTAGGGGCCTAGGGATTAAGTGCCCAGATGCAACAAGTCCCCTTTAGGGGATTTAGGGGCCTAGGGATTTAGGGGCCTAGGGATTTAGGGGCCTTAGGGATTTAGCACCTAGAGGTAAACTGGGGGCACATAAAAAACCAGTATGTAAACGAAGTGCGTATAATACGGTATACTATTAAATACGATGAGTGATACAAAGCACATTCGAAATTTTTGCATTATTGCCCATATTGATCACGGCAAGTCTACCTTGGCTGATCGATTAATTGAGATGACCCATACCGTTGAAAAACGGGATATGAAAGGGCAGCTACTCGATTCTATGGACTTGGAACGCGAACGGGGCATCACCATCAAAATGCAGGCCATTCGCATGACCTATCAGCCCAAACCAACCGACACCCCCATTACCATGAATTTAATTGACACACCCGGCCACGTCGATTTCAGCTATGAAGTTTCCCGATCCCTTGCAGCGTGTGAAGGGGCTCTGTTGCTGGTGGATGCCACCCAAGGCATTGAAGCCCAAACATTGGCCAACTTCTACCTAGCTCTAGACCATGATTTAGACATTATTCCCGTGATTAATAAAATTGATTTACCCTCCGCCAATGTTGAAAAAGTGGCCCAAGATATTGAACAAGTCTTGGGCATTGACGCCGCTGATTGCCTGCCCTGCTCCGCCAAAACCGGCGAGGGCGTTGACGCCATTCTTTCCGCCATTGCCAACCGAATATCACCGCCAAAACCCAGCCAATCCGATGCATTACGCGCCTTAATTTATGATGCCCATTACGATGCCTATCGTGGCGTCATCACATATGTTCGAATCATTGATGGCACCCTAACGCCCGGTGACAAAATTATTTGTATGGCCACACAAACCACCTATGACGCCTTGGAAATTGGTGCCTTTCAGCCAAAAATGGTCAAGCGAGATCAACTGAATACCGGAGAGGTTGGCTATTTAATTGCCAATATTAAAACAATCAGCGATGCACAAATTGGCGACACGATTACGCATGTAAAAACCCAAAAAGACGTAACGCCACTCAAAGGATACGCCAAAGCCAAGCCCATGGTATTTTGCGGGTTTTACCCTGTAGATACCGCCGATTACCCCCTATTAAAAGATGCGCTGGACAAATTAAAGCTCAACGACTCTGCCTTGCAGTTTGAGCCCGAATCCTCTCAGGCCTTGGGGCATGGGTATCGGTGCGGATTCCTGGGCTTGTTGCATATGGATATTATTTCCGAACGCTTATCCCGAGAATTTAATATCGATATTGTGAGCACAGCCCCCAATGTCACCTATCGGCTCACCTTAAATAGCGGCGAATCCTACACATTTGAAAACCCGTCCGATTACCCCGACCCACAAAAAATAGCCATTACCGAAGAACCATTTATGGGGCTCACCGTTATGGTCCCCAACACGTATCTGGGTGCTGTCATGACGTTGTGCCAAGAGCATCGCGCTCATTACAAAAAAGCCGAATATTTGGATGCCGAACGTCAACTGCTCACGTTTTCAATTCCACTCAATGAATTAATCACTTCGTTTTTTGATCAACTCAAATCCAGAACCCGGGGCTATGCCTCCATGGACTATTGGTTTGAGGACTATCAGCCCGCTAAGCTAGTAAAAGTGGACGTGTTGATTAACAAAGACCCCGTGGATGCCCTATCGTTCAGCTGCCACCGAGACAAGGCTCGGGGAATTAGCTTAAAACTAACCAAAAAACTGAAAGAACTTATTCCTAGACAACTATATGAAGTTGCCATTCAAGCGGCCATTGGAGGCAAGGTCATATGCCGAGAAAGCATTAGCGCCATGCGAAAAAATGTTACCGAAAAATGCTACGGCGGCGACATCAGTCGAAAGCGAAAACTCATTGAACGGCAAAAAGAAGGCAAAAAGAAAATGAAGAGCATCGGGTCCATTTCTGTGCCCAAAGAAGCGTTTATGGCCGTTCTTAAAATCGATAGCTAGATCCATGGTTGATATTTCCCATATTGCCACGCAGACCCTGTTTGAAGGCCTGTCGGGTCGCCATGGGTTTTATTGGCTAGACAGCCAACCGGGCGATTACAGCTACATGGGGTTTGACCCTATTGATACCTGCCATCATGGCAATTTAATGGACCGTTTAGGCCAATATACCGCCTTTATTCCCCAGGGCGACCCACCACCCTACTTTACGGGCGGCTTTGTTGGGTTTTTGAGCTACAACTATACCCAAGGCAATTCGGGCGAATTTCCGGCAAGTATGTTTGGTGTTTACAACAAAACGGTTGTGATTGATCACACAAACAACAAAAAATATTGGATTCATACCCCAGCACCCGGGTGCCCGAAAATCACGTCGATTGAATCCTTGTTTGTCCCCTATGCATCATCTTTCAAAACCAGCCCCATTCATAGCGATTGGCAGTATGAACAGTATCAAGATGCGTTTGCCACAATTATTGACCATATTCAACGTGGGAATGTGTATCAGGTTAATTTAAGCCATCGGTTTCATATGGATTATGCGGGGAACCCAGCGGCACTTTATGCCAAACTGCGGGCCCAAAGTCCTGCGCCGTTTGGCTGCTATATTCATATGGACCCCTGGGTCATCTGCAGTGCCTCCCCGGAACGGTTTTTCAAACAATCTGGCGGTCAAATTGTGACACAACCGATTAAAGGAACGGCGCCCCGAGGCCATACCCCTGCGCAAGACCGTGCGGCTAAGGTGGCCTTGCTGGCGTCTGAAAAGAATAAAGCGGAGTTGCTGATGATTACGGACTTGTTACGCAATGATCTGGCGATGGTGTGTCAGACGGGCTCCGTAACGGTTGATGCGCTGCGCACCGTGCATGCATTTTCAAATGTTTTTCATACCGAATCGGTTATTCGTGGAGCGACATCCGCCCCGATTGCGGATATTTTAAAAACACTATCCCCGGGTGGTTCCATTACCGGAGCACCGAAACAGGCGGCTATGACACTGATTGACGAATTGGAAACGGCACCCCGAGGGTTGTACACGGGCTCGATTGGGTTAATTCGATTTGATCAACAATTGGCCGATTTCAATATTGCCATTCGCACACTATACGGCACTCAAAGCCGACTGTATTTTCACAGCGGCGGGGGCATTGTGGCGGACTCCACACCTCAGTCTGAATATGAAGAATTACTCAAAAAAGCGGAGTCTATGGCCCAAGTTGTTGATCGTTTATAGCCACTCGTTTTTCTAGTGCTAAAATTGCTACTTCTGATTATTCGATACTCGCTCAATCAACAAGCTCCCAATTAACAGGCCCCTGCTTCGGGGGGATTTCACTACCACCCTCACTACCATCTTCACTCAAAGACCAATCGCTAAAAGCAGGCCAATCCGCACAAGCATGCCCATTGCTTTGAATTGAATCATTATAACGATTAATTATTTTATTAGCTACTGCGTTCAAAATATATTGTTGATTCGAAGCATTATATTGCTCATGGCTTACTTCTATAACTGTATAACCACATTCACGAAGAAAATCTCGCAACGACTCATCGTTTGACTGCTTATATTCATTAACAGGTCCATATAAAAACCCTAACATTTTGTTTCCCTTCTTATCCTCTAACATAAAGTCGGGCTTTGTACCTAAAACATGACCACTAGAATATATATCTAAGTTATGTTGATTCAATAAGCGATTAAGCTCTCCCATAAAACTACTGTTACCTTCTAGTCCAGCGGTATACTTAATATCCCCATTTTCCTCAAAATCATCTAATTTTTGATCAAATAATCTTACTTTTTCTATGCGCTGTTCCTTTTCGACAGTAGATTCTGATGACAGAACATACTCTTTTACCGAAATAACAATGTTTCCCGTCTCATCGACACACTTCAAATTAGGATATTGTTCAGAATTTATACAACCGATTATACGTCTTATTTTTGGGGGACGCCGAAAATTACGATTTACCGGTCCTCGCCAAAGAATCACTTCACCAGTTTCACACGATCTTAGCCCAACCTCTTCGAAGCGGGCGTTTCGTCTGCACTCACTAAAAACATAGCTAAAATTAGGCAATTTACTATTAACATAATTACATCTAAGTAACTTTACGTCTTCCCCATCTAATCCAGTAAAAGTATACCACGCATTAGGATCAAGACGTGATCTAAACACTTCTTCTTGATCCTCTTCACCTGTCACCCCATGCGTACGCGGCAAAATCTGAGGCAGATATCTTGATGAACCACCAAAATCAACTAAATAACTCATAAAAAAAACCCTCTGTTTTAAAACAAAAAAAATAATTTAAAAAAATTAATTTAACTGTTATTTTTTATAAAATAAATACTATAATAACAAAAAAAACGATTTTTTACAAGCCCTTTTTTTACCCTCAATTAGCTATTTCAAACTCACACACAAAACCACTATGTGAACGAAGTGCGTATAATGCGGTATACTATGGGACTATTGAAAATAAGTGCTTTGACTTGAATCTAGAAATTTTTTGATTCATTTGAGTTTGTATCGCTTCGATGAGTCAAGAAACAATCTTTGCATCTCCTTCCGAAACATGTTTTGGCATGGCTTGGAAGCATATTGTAATGCCCGACCATCGTTTTTCACCGCTAAACGTACAATATTTATGTCATTTCTTAATCTAAGTGAAGCAAACTGTAACGCCTGAGCATTTTGCTGAATCGCTGCCACTACAACTTTACGATTATCTCTTAATTCAGGTGAAGCATACTCCAACGCAAGCCCATTTTGCTTCACCGCTTCCATTACCACATCTTCATCACCCTTCAATTCTGAGCTCGCATACTGCAGCGCCCGACCATACTGACTTACAACAGATAAGACAACAGCAAATTCATTCGACCTCTCGCCCATTAAAAGCTTGTATTGAATGTCTCGGATTTTAAGTGCATTTTGAATATTTTTAGAATAAAGTGAACACACACTATCCCAAAACTTAGAATTGCGTTGCAAATCAGAACCCACGTAATTCAAAACATCCAGTTTAATACATGCCGCTTGTTTCATAAATTCAGAGTCATTTTTTAAATCTGGCGCAAGATTACTGCAAATGCTAAAAAAACTAGCTAATGAACGACAATTGCGTAGTTCTTGCAACTGAATGTCAGCATCACTAATTGGGGAAACCCGTTTAGGCCTCTGGCCATAGAACAGCCGACTTGCTGGCCCCATCTGTGACACTGCTAGAGGGGATATTGGATGAGGACTTACCGGCTCGTTAATACCAATGTCGCTAAAGTTTGCATTCTTAGTACTAGACTCACAAAACCGTGGCACTGTTATAAAACGCCTGAAGCTACAATTAATGTTTGGAATAAATTAACTGTAGCATAGATCAAAAAGACAAATCAACGATTTCTATTGACCTGCTGCACCCCCCTTCTCCTTCACTCCTTCCATCAAAATTTACAAATAAAAAACTTTAAAAAAGAAACCAGATACCGCCAGCGTTTTAGCCGAACAGGCTCTCGAATCGCTCGGCATACCCATTCCAATCCAATAATCTGAACCCACCGAGGCGCTCGGCGACACGCCCCCGATACCACATCAAACATCCCACCCACACCCATCGCCATGCCAAACGGAAGCACATCGGCCAGCCGCTGAATTACCTGCTCTTGTAACGGAAACCCCATTCCAACCAAAACAACCGTCGGCTGCTGCTTGAGCACAGACACCATTGAATTCCAATCATCGTCCAACGTATACCCACTGGAATACCCTACAATGGTTGCAAACGGATATAAATCCCGGCACCAATCAACCGTCGCCTGTATTCGCGCTGCCGTCGACCCCAAACAATAAACCGGAACCCCGCTTTGAATGATCTGCATAGCCAGATCAATGCCTGTCAGCCGAGGCACCCGAATGCCAAACCGTCGGGCCAGTATGCAAACCCCAATGCCATCGGCCACACACACCCAGGATTGTTTCAGCCAATGAGCCATATCCGATTCTGATCGAGCCATAATTTCAGGATTCAGCGTGGTAATATGCACAAATGGCTCCCTTACCGCCAAACGATCGTGAATCTGCTGAATCAACACTCGGCAACTCTGCTGCCAGACCGAATACCCCATCATCGTTACTGTATTCGCCACGCAGCCTCCAATGCAACCTCAGTCAATTCAATAAAATCGTTGATATTCTTTTTACTTAAAAAAACCAAGCTTATCTTGACCCAACAGAAAATGATGTGCGGTTGGTAATCCCCAATAATAGAGACGATCCATTGCGGTAGCATCATCACTACGAATTGGCTTACTTCCAAATCCAAACACAAAGTGAATAGCTATGTTATAAATTTCTGCATACTCGTCCGGGTTGCTTGACACTGGCGGCTTCACATATGAAACAGTCAGTTTAGTTTCTAAATTTAAAAAATGGCGCTCTGTTTCATAAATCCATTTTTCCATCGAACCCTGCACAGAGACTCCCGATAAATAGGCCCCTCCATTTCCACCTTTTAGATAAAATCGCTCTCTGTCTTTGATTTTTACATCCATATGAGAAAAAACGAGACCAAATCCAGGACGAACGGTCAGTTTATTATTCGTTAATACCCGATTTAAGTACAAAATATTGAAACCGTCCGAAATGCTAAAACTTTCTACGGGATGCTTGGGGTTTGCCAGATAAATTTTGTGATGCATCCATTCGACGCCCCATCCGCGATGATTACGAATTTTATCAAATCTGAGTGAATAGTAAGGAGAGTCTTCAAATGAACGCCCCTGCCATTTTGAATGATTATTATAGCTAGACTGATCATCTAGTTTTATTTTTAAATTTGACGGTAAACTTATTGAAGATCCTAAAAAGCTGGTAAAATAAGTACCGTCTTGATCGTAATCTGAAAATACTGCGGGCGATAAAAAAAAGCTAATAAAAATCAAAAAAAGAAAGACAATTTTATTTAAATAAAACACAATAGTTTGCTCCTTTCTGTCTAATTTTACCAAATTATAAACAAATAGTCTACAGTCTATTGAAGTTTCCACGCAGCCTCCAATGCAACCTCAGTCAAGTCACGGTCTGATACCCACGGATACCCATGCGCCATGCAAAAGGACTGAATTTTAGGATCCGACGATACGCCCATACACCGGATTCCCAACCGATGCGCCACAACCAAGACGTGATACCGCATCGAAACAACCCCTTGTACCCCGGCCAATGCCTTGCTCACCGCCGACCAATCCAAAATTGTATCGGAATGCGTGCACCCAAGATACGCATTGAGATCACACACTAAATCCGATTCATGAGACTCTTGGGTTTGAATCATCTGAACCGAACCCTGAGCCTGACACCAGCTGAATACTGCCGCTGGATACCCCCTGCGAACCGACAATCCAAATACCGGCGGACTCGATGCAACCGACGGTATCGGCATCGGACAACCATCCAGACTGGATAAGTCATCACCGTGTGTGCACTGGGCATGGGGCCACAAACGACACGCCAACTGATACGACTCAGCGTCCCGACAATCAACCATTAACTGCCGGGGCGCCACCCGAGTTAATAGCCAATGCGAACTGGATGTGAGCGGCCCAAGCCCTTGGCCCCAGAGCCATACGGGTCGGTTCAGGCATTTGGCTAAGCATAAAATTGCCGCATAATACCAAACACTCCGTCGAGACGTTCGGTCTTGAAACACACTGCCCCCAGCATAAACAATCCCATCTGAGGCCCAAACAGCCCGAATCACGGCCCACATTGACCAGCGATTGACATACTGAACCCCGTTATCATATCGAGATTTTGGCCACAAACAAGCCACCGAATCAATCCCCTGCTGCTTCAGCCAACGCAACGCAATACGCCGCAACCATGCATCCCCAAAATTACCATAGCCATAATACCCCACCAAGAAAACCCGACCCCCAGGACGCACCCACTGCGGGTGGTTAAATGGGTTCGATTTTGGCACCCAAGTCACACAATTTCCCAATTAAATTCTCATAACCACGAGATAAATGCTGCAAGCCATGAACAACCGTTGTTCCCGTTGCCGCCAACCCTGCAATCACCAACGCAGCGCCCGCCCGTAAATCCGTCATTCGTACATCCGCACCACTCAAATGCGACACCCCTTCAATCACCGCTTCACCGGAACGCACCCCGATCACGGCGCCCATGCGTTGCAGCTCATTGACATGCATAAAGCGTTTTTCAAAAATTGTTTCTCGGACAATGCTCACCCCATTGGCTACGGTTAGCACCGCCATTAACTGTGCCTGAATGTCTGTGGGAAATCCTGGATACGGCTGTGTTTCAAACTGACACGCAGAAAATTGGCCCGAAGACTGAACCCGAACCGAGTGATTGCCCACATCCACAATCACCGCCATCTTTTTCAAACATGCCAAAAAAGCGGTTAAATCCTGAGGATTCATATGCTTAACGGTTAAATCCCCACCGGTAATAATCCCAGCCAATAGCAACGTTGCCGCTTCAATGCGATCCGGCATGATACTGTATTCTTTATTGCCCAGCAATCGCGGTTGGCCCACAATGGTAATGGACGGTGTTCCCAAACCTGTAATATTGGCTCCCATGGTATTTAAAAAATTACCCAAATCGCACACTTCCGGCTCCCGAGCCGCATTGTTAATCACCGTTGTGCCATTCGCCAATGTGGCCGCCATCATTAAGTTTTCAGTCGCCCCCACCGACGGGAATGGCAAATCAATGGGGCAGCCCACCAACTGTTCCGCTTTTAATACAACAAATCCGTGCTCAACCGATACGGTTGCCCCCATCTTTTCAAACCCCATTAAGTGAATATCCACCACACGCGCCCCAATGGCACAGCCGCCCGGCAACGACACTTTGGCAAAGCCTTTACGAACTAAAATAGGACCCGCCACAAAAAATGAGGCCCGCATAGCGGTCACTAAATCGTAGGGAGCCATCGTCTTTAAACATCGGGCGGGGAATACCGTGACCGAATTGGTATCGCAGTATTCGGCGCGCAAGCCAAGCGCATTTAACATGCGAATCATAACCCGAACATCCATCAAGACGGGTACGTTATGTAAGGTTACGGGTTCATCCAATAAAATGCATGCTGCCAAAATTGGCAAGACCGCATTTTTAGCCCCAGATACTGAAATATGGCCCGTTAACCGATTCCCCCCATGAATAATTAATCGATCCATGCGGTCACTGCCTGTTCAACAGCCGCAAACAAGGCGGCTTTATCGGACTGGTTATTGTCTATAACAATGTCGCAATACGCCCAGCAGGCTTTAATATTTTGAGCCGGACGAAGGCCTGAAAACTCCGCTTCATCTTGTCGCTTAAACGTCTCAAAATCCACAAAATCTGTATCGCGTTTTCGATCCAACACACGCTGGTACCGAATCGCTAGTTCAGCATCAACCCCAATAAACACAACCCCATGCGCTTTGAGGATACGCACTTCATCGGGATGCCGAATACTATCAAACACAACTTGATGATACTGTTGGGTAAATTCAATAGCCCGCTGGGCTAAAACGCCCATGCCATCGGCCGCTTTTAATTGATTGCTAATTTCGGTTAATGTATCCCGATCCAGGGGTCGCTGTTGGCGCTCTGCTTCTCGGCGAATTTCATCCGATAACGATGTCACATGAAACCCTTGGGACCCAAACCATTCACATACAACGCTTTTTCCGGATCCATTGCGTCCAATTAAGCCAATTTTCATACCCTTAAGTGTACACAAGTTACAGAGTCATGTACACTGTGTCGTTAATCAAATTTGAATTCGACTTTACCGCCGTTTAATACCAAGGCTGCGGAAAACGATTTGCCCGCACGACTGGTAAACCCGTCTAAGACATTGGTTTTCCCAGATGTGACTAACGCTTTGGCCTCGTCCGACGTAATCGACCGCTTTGCGACTTGTTTCCAAATGGCCATGGGACACCCCGTATCTTTCCACGTTGAGCAGCCATACGCCTTAGGTGTTTCAACCACTTGGCCTTTATCACAGACGGGGCATGGGCCTAGGGGCTCTCCATACACCAACTGAACCCGGCCATCAACCAAGGTCAATGATGCATCAAATGTATCCCCTGTTTTGGATTTAAAGCCTTTAATCACACTGGTCTTGCCGTCTTTTAACAACTGCTTAACCTGTGTTTTTTTAATTTCTTTTTCAGACATAACTTTCCAAATCACCGCTGAACACCCTGTTTCTTTCCATTTTGAACAGCTATAGGCTTTAGGCGTTTCAACGATATGCCCCCCACAGTCAGTCACGGGACATGGTCCGAATACTTCGCCTTCCGGTTTCTGATCATCGGCAGGCATAGCCACCACGCTATCAATAATATCTTGAGTAAATGCTTCAATTTCTTCCATATAATCTTTCCTTAAATACTGACTAGCTGCCATATCATTTAACCGTTTTTCCCATTGTCCCGTCAACTCTGGCGATGTTAAAACATGATCCCCCAATCGATCAATTATATACTCGCCCTTATCCGTTGGAATTAACTTGTTTTTTTGGCGCTGAATATACTGAACATGAATGAGTTTTTCCAATATTTGGGCGCGTGTGGCCGGTGTGCCCAACCCGCATTGTTTTAAAGCCTCCCGCACGGACTCATCATCGCTATCATTGCCGGCGGTTTCCATTAAACCCAAAATGCTAGACTCGGTATGCAGCGGCGGGGCTTTGGTCTTGCCTACTTTAACCGTGGGTGTTTTAGCCAGAACCGATTCATTGGTCTCAATCCGAGGCAACACAATGGCTTTATCCATCGAATCCAACTCCGGGTACAGCGCCCGCCAGCCCAAATCATGAACAACCATGCCAGTGGCTTTAAAGGAATGCGCCGCAACCAAGACCGTAACATCCGTTTGATGTTTGACACACACTGGATAAAACGCCGCTAAAAATCGCCGAATAACCAAATCATAAATACTGGCTTCTTCGGAAGATAGTTGAGCCAATACCGCCGGTTTTTCAGTGGGAATAATCGCGTGGTGGTCCGAAATCTTGCTATCATCAATTAATCGATCGGCCAAGGATCGGCTATGCTCCCGAATGTACGTGAGCGATTCTTGATACGCATCCGGTATCCCGGCCAATAGCGACGGAATAGTTTTGGCAACATCCTGACTCAAATAGCGAGACGATGTTCTGGGATAACTCAACACTTTATGGCGTTCATACAACGCTTGTGCTAACTGTAAGGTATGATCCGCTGAAAATTTAAACTTTCGGTTGGCCTCTCGTTGCAATTCCGTCAAATCATACAATAACGGAACCTGCTCTTGTTTGGTTTTTTTAGTTAAATTAGCAATACGGCCCTGGGGATCGGCTTTCACGGCTGCCGCAATGGTTTCAGCGGCTGCCGATGTGGTCAAGCGATCCGTCTTGGCATCCGCCCATTTAGCTTTAAACGACCCCTGTTCAACCTGGGCTGTAATGAATACCTCATAAAACGATTGCGATTCAAATGCTTGATTGGCACGAAACCGATCCACAATCATTTTGAGTACCGGGGTTTGGACTCGCCCCACACTCATAACACCCTGGCCCTTGGCATATTTAATCGTAAACGCTCGGGTTGCATTAATCCCCACCAACCAATCGGCCTGCGCCCGGGACAACGCTGAATCATACAGGGCCGCATAGGCATCGCCCGACTTTAATTGCGCAAATCCTTGCCGAATAGCCGCCTCTGTTTGTGAGGAAATCCATAACCGTTGTATGGGATACTGACAACCGGCTGTTTCATAAATCAACCGGAAAATTAGCTCTCCTTCGCGTCCCGCATCGGTAGCACAGATTACTGATTCAATATTGGGCTGCTTCAACAACTGCTCAATAACATGGTATTGTGTTTTAGCCCCATCATTTTGTATTAAACCATATTGAAATTCCTCTGGAATAATGGGCAGTGTAGCCATCCGCCAGGCTTTGTATTGGGTGCCATAGGCATCGGGCTGAAGCATCTCTACCAAATGCCCCAAGGCCCAAGAAATTTGATAGTCATTGCCTTCATAATAGCCAGTCTTGGCTGTTTTCACCCCCAAGACGCGTGCGATATCCCGAGCCACGCTCGGCTTTTCTGTTACAACAACACGCACGTCAGCGCAATGGCCGCAACCCAACTAAAATGGGGCTCGCAATAAAAATAGAGGAATAGGTACCCGACACAATACCAATCAACAGCACAATGCAAAACCCTTTCAGTGTCACACCACCAAATATCAACAAGGACCCAACAACCAAGGCTGTTGTCACCGAGGTGTATATTGAACGACGTATGGTTTGTCGAATAGCCAAGTTGGCAACCTCCGCAATGGGCGCATCCTCATCTTGATTGGCCAACTCCCGAACCCGATCAAACACGACAATGGTATCGTTAATCGAATAACCCAAAATCATTAACAACGCTGCCACAAATGCGGTATTCACTTCAATCATTAGCATCGCCGTCACACTCAAGGTGATTAAGGCGTCATGGGCCAAGGCAATCAGAGCCGCAACTCCATACGTCCATTGAAATCGAATGCTAATATACACCAACAACATCATGCCCACACCCACGGCCATCCACAACGATTGCCGACGCAATTCGTTGCCAATGCTGGGCCCAATGGTATCGGCTTCCAACAAATCAATCGCCCCGATGTGCTGACGGATCTGATCTAAAATATCCGTGCGCACATCGTGACTCATTAATTCAGTTTTAATAATAATCTCATGATCGTGGGTGAGTTGAACCCACGCATGGTCAAACCCAGCGGACATCAGCACCGATTGAACGGTTGGCACATCCGTTTCATTCAGCGGCTGGGTCGTATCCGATGCTGCAATTAACACCGTACTGCCTCCTGTAAAATCAATCCCAAAATTTAATACGGGCTGCTGGGCAAACAAGCGAACCACCATCATAGCGATGCCCACGATAACCACCAGAAACGATACACTCAGCCACAAATTTCGTTTTTCAACAATCATCTACTATTTTCCAAAAAACCAGCCACTATGGCTCCCAAACCGATTCGCCAATCCAACCAACAGCAACTGCGTCACGACCAATGCAGTAACCATACTAACCAAAATACCCACCGTTAATGTAATGGCAAAGCCTTTAATCACACCCGTGCCCAACCAAAACAATACCCCAGCCGCCAATAGCGTTGTAATATTGGCATCTAAAATTGTCACCGTCGCTTGAGAAAACCCCGCTCTCACCGCTGCCAGGAAGGGTCGGCCCGAGGCCAACTCTTCTTTAACGCGTTCAAAAATAATGACATTGGCATCCACCGCCATCCCAATCGTTAAAATAAATCCGGCAATACCCGGCAAGGTTAATGTCGCATTTAAAGCGCTCAAACACGCCATAACTAAAAGGCCATAGACGCCTAGGGCCAAGACAGCGACCCCGCCCGATAGACGATACGCCACTACCATAAATACAATTAATAAGCTAAACCCAATTATAGCCGCTCGTTTGCTCTTGGCCAACGACTGAATGCCCAAGGTTGGGCCAATCACCGTTTCGCTCACCACTTCAACCGGAACAGGCAACGCCCCCGCTTTAAGCTGAACCACCAAATCCCGCATCTCAACCAAATCAAAATCCCCCGATATAACGGCTTTCCCACCCGCAATAGGCTCTCGAATCGTTGGGGCTGAAATAATACGATCATCCAACAAAATCGCCAAGGGCTGTCCGGTCAACCGTTGGGTCACCGCATGAAACACCTTCGCCCCCTCCGATGTAAACGCAATATCAACCCCCATCTTGCCGTATTGGTCCGTCGCTGGCTGCGCCCACTTCAGCTGATCCCCCGTCATCACCGTTTCTTTTAAAAACAACCCACGGGTATACTCCCCATCCGCATACACCACAAACCGAGCCCCCACTCCAGCCAGAAGCTCAATCTGATCCAGGGGCATGTCCGCCGCGCCCGCAGGCGCCCACTGGGCGGCTACAAACCGCAGCAATGCGGTTTGGCCAATCATGGCGCGGGCGCGGGCGGGGTCATCAATACCAGCCAGTTCCACTACAACTTGGTGGGCACCTTTTCGGCGAATCACGGGTTCGGTAACGCCCAAGCCATCAATCCGTTCTTGCAACACGGTAATAATACCGTTCATGGCGTCATCATCGAGCACACGGGTATCGGTTTCTTGGGCCTCCAAAATGAGCCGCATGCCACCCTGTAAATCGAGACCCAGGGTTAGGGGTTGTTTAACAATTAACGCAACTGAACCAATGAGAATCGCTAAAATACTGAGAAATTGAAGCCATCGATACAGTGGACGTGTCATACTCATTTAATTATAAGTGTTAAAATAATCTCTATGCAAGGTCGAGTTACTTACCATCCATTTCAGTCTATTGAAAACTATGCGACTTGGTTTTCAGCGAATACACCGACTCAAACCGCTATTTTAGTGCGCCCATCGCACACCCAGATGGCGAATCGCCTCATCACAGCATCTAGCCTTATTGAGCAAGCGGCTCGGATAGCCAAAGGCCTGAACGGGGCTGACTTTGTGGATTTGGACCTATCCTTGGATACGATTATGCAGCACATTGATCGAGCCATGAGCCAAACCGTCGATGCTGCCCCAGAGCCATTGCCTATTCCGACACTCATTCGATCCGAAATTGCAGTCTGGGCGGATGCAAAGAACCAGTCTTTAGACGATGTCTTGCCCAGCGTTACCCAGTTTTACCATCAATTACCCCCTGCGGTTCAAGATCCTATTTTAATGGCGTTGTTGCGGGCTGACTTGCAGCGTGATGATGCCCTCATGAGTTTTTTAGACCATGAAGTTGCCATTCGTGGCAGCTTAACCAATGATGATCCAGTATACTTGCCCAATATTGATGACATAATGGCGGACCATCATGCTTTTTTTGATATTGTTGCCCTAGACCCACTGGATGCCCTGTCTTCGAATGACGAGCGCGAATCAAACCAAAAACAGACATTCAAACAGCAGCAGTGTTTGAATGCAATCGATTTTATTTTATTTGAATTATTATTGGAAGAACAGCTACCCTTGGGTTTAATTCGATTTCGATTAATCCCCAATTTTCAAAAATCCAATAAAACCGACTGTGTCCTGGATTTGACGTTGTATCAAAATCAGTCGATGGTAACGGCGTTGGAAATACGCTATGTAAACCAAACCGATATTTGGGTGACTCGGGGCAATGCGCCCTTTGCGCATTTAAATCTCAATTTAAAGTCCGGTCGCGTGTATCGCATCAATGGTCATATTCAAAACAAGGCCTTTTTATGCCATTACTCACGGTCGGATACTACTCGATTAAAGCTCAGCATCAGTCAATGGCGAACAACACTAAAATTTAGCCAAGCCAATCGGGATTTAACCGGCACATGGAAAAAACCGAATGGGGATCAAAAGTGTTTTCAATTGCGTGGAAAGCGGCGGACAATTGGCGGCAATGCACACCATAGTTATCGTGCTCAGTTGGGCGAAGATGCCATTCAGGCGGTGTATCAGTTTCCTAAAATAGGCAAACGAACGAACCCAGTCCCGTTGGCTGGAACAGGCGCCATTTTGAACAATGCGTTTACGCCACACACGGCGATTGTGGTCCCGTACCCCACGTGGACGTTGGGGATTTAGATTATCCCAATTACCGACCAATTCCAAAGAATACTCGGTAATAAATATGGGCCCAACCATGCCGGTATTGACCCGTTCTTTGATTCGGTTTTTTGGATTGATTAACCAGCGTTGGCGGGTCCGATTCAGTTGGCGAACTGGATGCATCAGTCGATTGGCCTTGAATACAATCAAGCCGTGGATTTTCGAGTGAGGCAATCGGACAACGTCGAATAAAGCTTTGACAACGGTGATATTGAACAGGCCCTGCTGGCTGATTCAATTGATTAATTAGGTTATTATTCTGAGCCAGTGCCTGATTAACCTCATCTGGAATACCCATTCTACCCCGCCAAGAGTTTGCTTGAATCGATTTGTGATCCAAACTAAACCTGTTTCAAATGCGGGAAGAACAGCACATCGCGAATGCTGGTTTGATTGGTGAGCAACATCACCACTCGGTCAACCCCAATGCCCAGGCCACCCGTGGGTGGCATGCCATATTGCAAGGCCTGGATATAGTCATCATCCGTACGATGGGCTTCCGCATCCCCCGCTTCGCGCGCCCGCTCTTGATCCTCAAATCGCGCCGCTTGCTCAACGGGGTCATTCAGCTCTGAAAATGCATTGGCGATTTCCATGCCGGCAATAATAAGTTCAAAGCGTTCAACCAAATCAGCGTTGTCTCGGTGCCGTTTGGCCAATGGCGACAATTCCCATGGGTAATCGGTAATAAAAATTGGCCCGACTAACTGGGGCTCAACCAGTTTGTCATACACCATGCCAACCAAATGCCCCCAGGCTTCCTGTCCGGTATTGGGGATGTTGTGCTGATTTAGCGCCGCAATTAAGGCGTCTCGTGTTGGGTTTTGAATACCCGCATACTGGGCCAACGCATCCAACATGCTCAGTCGCTGAAACGACTGGCTAAAATCAATTGTTTGATCCTGATAGGTCAGCACCGTTCCCCCTGTGTGTTGAACCACTAGGTGTTTAAGCAAGGCTTCAGTCAGCGCCATCATATCGGTATAATCGGCGTAAGCCTGATACAATTCCAATAACGTGTATTCTGGATTGTGTTTATACGAGACGCCTTCATTGCGAAACACCCGTCCGATTTCAAACACCCGTTCGTAGCCGCCCACAATTAAGCGTTTCAGGTGCAGCTCCAATGCAATTCTAAGGTATAAATCTTGATTCAAATGATTGTGATGGGTCCGAAACGGCTCGGCAGATGCCCCCCCATAAATATGCTGCAATACTGGGGTCTCCACTTCCATGAATTGGTGCTCATTGAGATACTGCCGCATCGCCAAGACAATACTAGACCGGGCAGAAAATACTGAACGGACATCGGTATTCATAATCAAATCCACATAGCGTTGGCGGTATCGGGTTTCTTTGTCTTGAAGGCCATGAAATTTTTCAGGCAATGGGGCTAGCGATTTGGTGAGCAGGGTCAGGGTATCAATGTTTAAGGTCAGCGCATCGCGGCGGGTCCGGAACATGGTACCCGAAACCCCAATAATATCTCCAATATCGATGGACTCGTACAGGGCAAAGGTATCGCCCCCCACACGATCCACATTGATATACAACTGCAACTCCCCGGACTCGTCTTGAATCGTCACAAACATTGCCTTGCCATGCCCCCGTCGACTCATGACCCGACCGGCCGTTTGTACCAACGCCTCGGAAGGCATATCGGATGTAACCGACGCATATTGATCGACAACACTGGCAAGGGTCTGCTGCTTATCAAAGGCATGCGCAAAGGCCGACTGCCCCGCCGCTTCCCATGCCCGCTGTTTTAACTGACGATTTTCGTATTCACTCATACTAAATGAGTATACACTATCTTGTATATTCGCACAGGGTTTGTGTATCCAATGTAAAAATCAAATCTTTATAATCGGGATCCAAATTAGGCCGGACATACACCTGAATGGTATCCCCTTGATTCTTAATGTCAAAAAAATCCTCTGAAAACAAACCAAATGCCGACTGAACCCCAATAAAAAACCCAACGCCCGGATCAATACTGTGATACGAAATATTCAAGTATTGCCAAAACGGCTCACCCGATTGCCGATAATTGAGAATAAACCCTGAAAAGGTTTCTTTTTTCTTAATGGCCGCCCGAATCTTTTTTCGAACTGCGGGATCTGTTTTTTTACCTTGCAAAAACCGACAATTTTGCCCAACAACCGCCTCTCGGGAATAGCCCGTCAATCGCAAAAAACCAGCCGACACATCCACAATGGGCGTATTAGACGTATCAGCGGCAACTGCCACACTTAAAAAATCTTTCATGTTAAAGGGAGTGGGTGCATACACGCAACTGCTTTCCTTACTGTTGTACGTATGATAGTCAATCATGCGGCCCCCTCATTTTGCCCCGGCTGTTTTTTTTAATACCCCCCGTTTGGATGACTCGGACATAAATTGAATCAGCCGTTGGCTGCTGGCCCCTTGAATGTCATCCTGGGCGAGCGCCTCTAATGCTTGTTGGGTATTCAGTTGATTTCTAAATAAACATTTAAACACATGCTTGAGTTCATTGAGCTCGTCGGACTTGGCCCCGGATCGACGCAACCCCACGACATTAATGGTCCGAATTTCAGCCGGATTGCCCTCACACAACAAAAACGGGGGTACATCGGAATGCACTTTTGAGTAGCCACCAATCATAGCCCCCGTACCAATCCGTGTAAATTGATGCACGCCCACGCAGCCGCCCACAACCACCCGATCTTCAATGACTACGTGGCCGCCCAATGTTGCCATATTGGTTAAAATAACGTGATTGCCAATTGTGCAGTTGTGCCCAATATGTACGGATGTAAAAATCAAATTGTCATTGCCAATTACTGTTTCACAATCGGGGCCAGTGGCTCGGTTAATAGTTACATATTCACGAATGGTATTGCGATCGCCAATTTTAACCAAACTCCGCTCCCCCTTGTATTTCATATCCTGCGCTTGCGAGCCAATAACTGCCCCAGAATAAATATGGCAATCCGACCCAATTTCCGTCCATTTTTCAATCATGACATTGGCCTCCAGGCGAGTCCCGTCCCCAATAACCACATGCTCCCCCACACTGCTATAGGCCCCAACTTTAACATTTTCACCCAATACAGCCGTAGGATGCACCGATGCGGTGGGGTGAATTTGGGGGCGACTCGGTGTGTGGGTAAAGGCATACACGAGGGTTGCTTCACACACACGGCGCCCGTCAACCAACAAAAGTGCCTCAACAGTCAGCGGACCGGAGTCGTTGATAGACTCGCAGGTTAATTCAAACCGGATGGTATCGCCTGGCACCACCGGGGATAAAAACTCGCAGTGTTTAATATGACTCAGATGAAAGTCTTGTTCCATCCGAATGGGATGTTGATCCACCACCAACACAACCCCTTGGCTCACAGCGGCTAATAATAAAGCCTCGGATACATACCACTCCCCATTGTGCGCAATGCGATACCCGGACTCAGACACCCCCACTGTTTTTTGTGCCACCACAAAATTAGGGGTAATCGTTTCCACCCGATCCAACATGGGCTCTGTGTACCGAGCTTTGAGCTTATCTAAAAAATAACTGGTGCTAATCATTAGTAATACTAATATGTTACCATACAAATACAATTATACTATTATTTTGTATTACATTGAAATTAAATAAGCGCTATCCTGAAATTTATGTCAAACACTATTTCCACTATCAAAACTCTAAATATTCTAATCGCTACTCATCATTTGATCGATTATGCAGGATCTGAAACTTACACTTACACCTTAGCGCAAGAATTAAGCAGAATTGGACATAGGGTTATTATCTATAGCCCACTTCTTGGGACAATAGCAAATAAAATAATCGCTACTTGTGAGACTATAAAAATTACAGATGAATTACAAAAAATCAGAAACATAAATTTTGATATTATACATGCTCAACATAACATTACCGCAATTCAAGCAAGAGTTTTTTTCCCTAAAACCCCAATGATTTTGAATGTGCATGGCGTATTGCCAGCATTAGAGAACCCTCCTTTTATTAATATAGGACTCAGTTATTATGTTGTTGTTAGTGAAGAAATACAAAAAAAGCTTATCTATAAAGGAATTCAAACTGATAAAATCAAAATTATACGAAATTTTATTGATACAAAACGATTTTCGACGAAAACAGCAATTAACAATAAATTAAAAAAAGTTTTAATTATTAGCAACAGACTACATAAAAACACAAAAACTATTATTACGCGTGCGTGTAAAAAATTAAGCTTGGATTACTTTTTTATTGGTGGAATAGGCAATTGTGTTTGGAATACTGAACATCATATCAATAACGTTGATTTAGTAATTACATTGGGACGTGGTGCATTGGAAGCCATGTCGTGTGGACGTAACGTGATTGTTTATGACTACAATGGTGGCGATGGCATGATAACACCTGAATCTTACAATGAAATTAGACAGAAAAACTTTTCTGGAAGACGTTACTCATTAATGTATAATGAACAGGATTTAATGCAAGAATTATGCAAATATACATCTAGTTTTGGAAATACAAACAGAAAAATTATTGAAAACAATCACAGCGTCAAAAAAAATGTTAGAGAGCTACTAAATATTTATTTAGAAGCCATCAAAAATCCGATTATTCAAAAAAGGTTTTCCTATTGTTACTGTAAAGAAATACTATCCAGAAGTTTGTCATTTATTCAAAAAATTGTAAATAAATATCATAAATATGTTAGTTAAATTATATCAAAAACTCTGTAGGTATTATCTAAAAATTGTTTTCAATCTGATAATTGCATATCGTTTTTACCAAAAACAGTACGTTATTTTATCAAAAAAACCTAGTAAAACCCCTTATGTTTTAGGCATAATACTCATGAGAAACGAAGCACTAATTTTGCAGGATACTTTGGATCATCTTTCTAAAATTGCTGACAAAATAATTGTTTTTGATGATTGCAGTAATGATGGTAGTCGAAAAATTGCAGAACAGCATCATGCAGTTATTGCAATTATTCAAAATAAAAAATGGATGTCTAACCGTATATATGAAGAGTCTATTAATAGGCAGACATTATTGCAGCATGCATTAAAATATAATCCTAGTTGGATTTTTTGTTGTGATTGTGATGAACGATTTGAAGGAAATATAAGAAATTTTCTACTATCTAAAGAAGCATGGGACATAGATGGCGTTAGAATTAACTTGCTTGATGCATATCTTACAGATACAGACAATATAGCCTATACAAGTGGTCCTGTATTTAATTTTAGGCATTTTTATGGGCCAGAAAAACGAGAGATCTTGATGATTTGGAAAAACAAAAAAAACCATGCTTGGTTCTTGGGTTCAATTTGCAGAGAACCTTTTATCGATGGAAAAAATATTATTAGCAAATTTTGGTGTCAGCATTATGGGAAAGCTTTGTCTATACAGCATTGGGAAGATACTTGCACATTTTATTCAGAAAATTTTCCTGAACCCTATAAAACAAAGTGGTTGCTAAGAAAAGGTAATGCCATTCATACCAAATCAGATTTTGGAAGAGCATTATATAATTGGGAAGATGCTAAATTGAATTCAATTACAGTAAATTAGTCGTAATTAGTGAAACTAATTTACATGTTTTGCTTATACCATGCAACGGTTTTTTGCAGCCCTTCGGCTAATTGCACCGTCGGGTCATAGCCGATCTCAGCTTGCGCCCGATCAATGGCTGCTAAACTATCCCGCACATCACCTGGACGAGCAGGCTCATAAACTGGCGATTGGTTTTTTCCCAATAACGTTTGAATCGTTTTAGCCAACTGATTCACACTAGTATTAACCCCATTGCCAATGTTATACACCTGGCCGGCAGAGCGTTCATCCGCAAAACAAGCGTGAATATTAGCCTGAACAACATTATCAATATAAGTAAAATCACGCGTTTGCTCTCCGTCTGAATGAATAACCGGCGAGCTGTTCTGCAACCAAGCCGTCACAAACTTAGGAATAACCGCCGAATATTGAGAATTGGGATCTTGGCGGGGACCAAAAACATTAAAATAGCGCAAGGATACAACTGGAAAATGATAGACCGATTGCATCATGGACGCATAATATTCGCATGTTAGCTTGCTCAGTGCATAGGGTGACAATGGCGCCGGTGTCATCGATTCTGTTTTAGGCAACGCTAGGGAATCCCCATAAATCGCCGACGAAGACGCCTGAACCACACGCTTAACACGGTGATCTCGGGCCGCAAGCAATAGATTGAGGGTGCCCGTGACGTTGTTGTCATGATAGTCCAACGGAAACTCAATGGATTTTGGTACTGACCCTAGTGCTGCTTGATGCAACACATACTCCACGCCCTGCATCGCGTGTGCACAACAGCTAGCATCTCGAATATCGCCGTCAATCCAGGTATACCGATCGGATGGATAGTAATCTAAAAAGAATAGATTATCCAAACGTCCATGAGACAAATTATCCAAAATTCGAACCGTATGCCCCTGTTTTAACAGTGCCTCAACAATATGAGATCCAATAAAACCGGCACCACCAGCAACTAAAAATGTATTCATAGAAAACTAATTATAACATGTGTGACATAAAATTATCGTTCTAGGCAATTATCTCATTAGCATACTTAATAAAACCACTGATATTCCATAGTATACCTTAGGTCTTTTTCATTTCTTGATCCAAATGAAAATCAATGTCGTAATTTCTTAACTGGGACACTATAATTAAACTAGTTTAATATGTTTGTGAATTTGATCTAATACTTGATTAACTGAAATATCTATCATACATTTTGCCGAGTACGGACATCGATAAGCAATACCTTTAGTACCATGCAAGGGATTATAACAGGGTGAACACGAAACTGACGATTGAATATGTATAACATTAGAGTACCGTGATAAAAAAACGGTCGCATCTGTTGGTCCAAAAATACCAATAGAGAGACACTTTTGGGATACAGCCATGTATAAAGGAAATGAATCATTTCCAATAAATAAAGTAGCTGACTGCAACAGTATTGCCAGTTGATGGACACTACCTACTTGTATTGATACTTGTTTATTCGATTGAAGACATTTATTAATCTGCTTAAGTTGGTTTAAATCAGCCTTATCTCCAACAAGAACCACCTCTAAATTTGAATAACCATTTGTAATGGCCTGGATAAGCTGCGCATAATTTGGCCAAACACGGGTAGGCATTGTTGAAAAGCTATTTCTTCCACCTAATGGTGCAACAACAATATAGTTTGATTTCGGTATTGTCAAAAATACTCGTGGATCTGGAAAAAATTCAGGGTAAAATTGGTGCGGATTAACGAATTGATCAGACCACTGTTGAATTAACCCTAAATATAAATCATGCCGTGGACATTTAGTACTAAAAAAATATGAATGCGTTAAAAAAATAGTGCTTTTACCAATCGAGTCAAATCCAATACGTATTGGTACCCTTAATACCCACATGAAAAAATCAATAACCATTGAACGATGTGTATTGATGATCAAATCAAACGAATACTTAGAAACCAAAAAAACCAGTTTTATCTTGCCAAATGCAGATTTAGGAACGGTAAATACATGCGATACCTTGGGATTAAATTCAAATAAACTTTGATTCCCATCAAAAGTTAAAATAGACACCGCTATATTGTTCTGATGCAGCACTTGAATGATTGGTGTAGCTTGTAAAATATCACCTAAACTTCCTAATGAAATCATCAATGCTTTTTTTTTGTGCATGATTATTAAATTATATCAAAAAATTAAATTTTTTAAATTATCAAACATAAACTGCAAAAACAAACACTTTAATCCACAATCAGGTCCATATCCATGTCGACCCACTTCAGATTTGCCAGAATTCACTCGATACGCCACACTTGAAAAGTTGATACATTCATTGATTTTTAGTAACTCATGATTACTTTCTATTTTCTTGTCTAAATCAATGTCGTAAAATCCTCCTTATACTTTTCATGGTAATTACTAAAGTATAGTAGGATTACTCAGCCAGCTTACAGCTGGCTGAGTAGTTTAATTTCGCGACAGTCCCAAATTGGAAACTTAACAATATCGTGTGATATCATTTGTTTTTAATGAACCCAACTGTTACTGCGATCATATTAAATTATAATGACTGGGAAAGCACTCAAACATGTATTTCATCTCTTGAACTAATGCACTATGAAAACCTTAGCATTGTTCTTGTTGATAATAACTCATCATCCTATCCACCTAAAATACAATTCCAAAAAAAAGATTACACGTTATATGATCACCAGCATATTCAAAACAGCTACGATAGTAAAGGTACAGCTGTTTTATCTAAATTTAAAAATAAAAAACCTTCTATTTTTAGTATTAAAAACTATCATAACTCTGGATTTTCTTCAGGTGTTAATTTGGGAGTTTTCTTTGCAAAGAAAGTCTATAACTCCGATTACTACTGGTTGCTTAATAATGACACAAAATGCAACCCAACAACATTAAAAGCCTTAGTGAAAAAAGCAAACGCACGCTGTATTGTTAGTTCTAAATTAGTCTCAAAAACAAACCAGCCGTTACAATCTGCTGGTACAATACATCCTCGATTTGCCACATCTAAACCATCCCATTCAAAAATTGACTACCTCCCTTTCACATCCGTATTAATTCACAAAGAAATTTTTGAACTTAATGGACCATTAAATGAAAACTACTTTATGTATTATGAAGATGTTGATTACTGTAAACGAGCAAAGCAACATGGCATTCAACTTAAACTTTCGCATGATTCAACAGTTATTCACGATGAAAGTAAAACATTTAACAAGAACTCTAAGATAAAATCTGACCAAATTTATATAACCTCAAAAAAACTATTCATGTATAATCACGGATATACTAAAAAATGGATTCTATTTAGCTTACTTTTATCTGCAACTAAACGACTATGCAGTGGGCATTATCAATCAGCAATAAAAATTATAAAAATAGCAAAAACAAGTCCAAAAAACCTGATTGGTATATGCTTCGATTAAACATCGTCATTTCAAAACTCCGGTTTTTATTTGATCGAAAAGATAAGGCTCACTTCTTTGCTTTATTCGCCTATACAGTGCTGTACAGTGGCATTGAAACAATCGGTGTTGGCCTTATCATTCCCTTTTTAAGCCTCGTGAATCAGTTTGAAATCGTGCATACGAATGCGGTATTCAATGCGTTGTACATTAGCCTCGGGCGCCCATCCCCAAGCACAACAATTGCCGCAATGGGACTGGGCCTCGTTTTATTTTATATGGGTCGAGCCGGCATTACGATGCATTATACCTATGCGGTCAATAAATTCGTCCAAGGCCGATTTCACAGTTTAGCTTATCGGTTGTTTGATCATTACCTGAAACTCCCCTACCTCAGTTATCAAGCGCATCATTCAGGGCAATTATCTCGCACCATTATTACCGAGTCTGATCAACTATCCAATTTAATGTACTTCTCATTACTGTTTCTAACCGAAATCACCACAACGCTCTGTATTTATAGCTTTTTGCTGTTTATCAATTGGAAGGCAACACTGGCGATTAGTGTCTACGCAGGACTCATTGGCATTGTTTTGATTCTCATTATTCGTCAAAAAACAAACCAGGCTGCCCAATCCCGTGAATACAATCACAACCAATTTTACAAAACCATTTACGAAACATTTAAAAACTTTAAATTAATTAAATGTTTAAAGAATACCCAATGGCTCAGTCAACACTTTCAGGCCAGCAGCTATGGGCTCAGTCAAGCCAATATTAAAGCCAACGTTATCGGGCAACTGCCCCGTGGAATCTTGGAAGCCAGTGGTATTGTTATTATGCTTAGCTTTATTGTAGTTAGTACACTAAACCAACTCAATTTAGCTCAAATTATTCCCTTGTTAAGTGTCTATGGGCTTGCCTTTTTTCGACTAATGCCCGCATTTAACCGAATGCTGTCCTCGTATAATCAAATCCTATTTTTAGCCCCTAGTTTGAATGCTGTATACCGGTCATTTACCATTCAAACTGAACCATTGGGCAATCAATCGATCGCATTCAAATCCATGATTCATGTAAATGCCGTATCGTTTAGCTATCCCAGCGCACCGACCAAACAAATTTTAAAGAACCAATCCCTTGAGATACCCTACCAATCGAGCATTGGCATTATGGGCAGCAGCGGATCGGGTAAAAGCACCCTATTGGATATTATTTGCGGCCTCATTCCGCCCGATTCCGGGCAGGTATATGTTGATGGCATTGCCCTAACCGCTGAGGCTATGCGCAGTTGGCGGGCCAGTATTGGCTATGTTACCCAAGAAACGACCTTATTTGACCATACCGTTGGATATAACATTGCCTTTGGGCACCCCTATGATGAAACACGCATTGTTGAGGCACTACACGCCGTGAAGCTATATGATTTTTTTAATACGCATGATGGCCTTCATACAATTATTGGTGAAAATGGGTGCCGGCTCAGCGGTGGGCAACGGCAACGCATTGGGGTAGCTCGGGCTTTGTATCACAACCCTCAGCTGTTGATTTTAGACGAAGCCACCAGCGCGTTGGATAAAGACACTGAACAGCATTTGATTAACGAAGTCTTTTCTAAACTAACCAATGAAACGATTATTAGCGTGTCGCATCATGCGGCAGCGCTGAGCTATTGTGATAAAATCATAAACTTACCGGCTATTTAAAAACGCCTCAATCCGTGTCAACGCTGTTTTCAAGTCAGCCATGGCCACGGCGTAGCAGCAGCGCACATACCCTTCTCCGCCCTGGCCGAAAACCGCCCCTGGGACTACGGCTACCCGTTGGGTCTCTAGCAATTGAACCGCAAAGGCTTCGGAAGACAACCCCGTTGAGCGAATATCCACAAAACAATACAAGGCCCCTTCTGGCATTGCGGTAGGCAACCCCAAGTCATTAAGGCCGGTTACAAATAAGCGTCGTCGTTGGTCATAATCCGCACGCATGGACGCCACAGAACCCGCGTGATTGCGAATCGCTTCCAAGGCGGCATACTGGCCCACCGTTGGCACACACATCACTGTGTATTGATGAATCTTGAGCGCCCGCTCAATAAAGGCTTTGGGTCCACACAAGTAGCCAATCCGCCACCCCGTCATGGCATAGTTTTTAGACACCCCACCCACATAAATGGTATTGGTTTTGGCATTTGGATATGTGGATAAAAAAGACTGAACGGGTCCGTCGTACACCAAATCATAATAAATTTCATCCACCAACACCCAAATGCCACGCTCATAAGCAAATTGACCAATCGCCGCTAAGGTTTCCGGCGGAATCACAGCGCCTGTTGGATTGGAGGGAGAGCATAACATAATCAATTTTGTTGTATCCGTCACCGCAGCTTGAATCGCCGCCAAGGTTGGCACAAACTGAGTCTCACCGGTATTCACGGGAATCACCGTGGCCCCCGCTAATGTTGCCAACGGGGAATAGGAGATATAGGTGGGCTCTGGAATCACCACGCTGTCACCCGGATTAATAACTGCTCGCAAGGCAATATCAATCGCCTCGGACGCACCCACCGTTACAATCATCTCGTTCTCTGGGCAATACCGAACACCCGAATACTCATGAATGAGGGTTGAAATGGCGGACCGAAGCGGCAAAATACCTTGATTGGACGTGTAATGTGTTTCCCCTTGCTCAATGCTTAAAATAGCCGAATTGCAAATCCCCCACGGCGTGGTAAAATCCGGTTCACCAACCCCCAAGGAAATCACGTCGTCCATGGTTAAAACCAAATCAAAAAATAAGCGAATCCCTGATGATGGCACAAGATCTAATCGATCATTAAACGCATTGAGTCCTGGATGTGTCATAAAGTTATGGCGTTACAGACAACCGATCGCGTGTAGTGGGATCATCCAACAACATGCCATTCACTTTGTAGCGCTTCAATATAAAATGCGTGGTAATGGATCGAATGGATTTCAGGGGTGCCAATTGATTGGAGACAAACTCGGAAATCCCCGTAATGCTATCGGATTCTACAATAATTAAAAAGTCATATCGCCCCGATATTAAGTAGTGATCAATCACATTGTCATGCCGAAAAATACGACCCGCTGCACGATCAAATCCATTTTGCTCTTCAGGCCGAACCTCAAGTTCAATTAATGCACGCACACGTTCCGATTTTGGTTGATCCATAAGTACAAAAATCAGTATAACGCAAAACCCTCTAATTTGGTAGCGGGGACAGGAATTGAACCTGCGACCTCCGGGTTATGAGCCCGACGAGCTACCACTGCTCTACCCCGCGACGATACTAAAACTCTAGCACAAAAAATCAAGAATGGTCAACTTGTTATAATCCAAGTGGCATTATTTTGGATTCAATACTATAATGGAAATTGTTTATTTTATAATGTTTTAACACAGCAATGAGGTTGTCCTTTAACTATGAAAAATTTATTCAGAACAATTACACGCCCCGCATCATTGGTTTTGATCATTGGCGTTCTACTGTCCTTGTATATTGGGAAAACGACACCCCCCACATGGACCATTGAACGCATGAGTGTGGATGCTTTCAAAACAGAAACCGGTCAATGGGCGTACACCTACAATAAAGCCCCCGTTATTATTGAAAATTTAGTCCCGATTGATACCGCCTATTTAACACCTCAAAACCTCGAGGCCGTGAATGCCGCTAAAACAACACCGGCTATTACCGAAGAGTTTGTCATTCAGCCCAACGGCGATATTCAACGCCTAAAAGTGACGCGCCATTGGGGGATTTGGTCTTTATTGCCCGCCATTGTTGCTATTTTATTGTGTTGGATTGTCAAAGAACCCATCACTGCCTTATCTGGGGGCATTATTGCCGGTGCTTTTTTAATTGGAAAATTTAATATCTTAGACGATGTGTTGGTCCCAACCTTTATGTCTAAAAATGCCGCCACTGTTTTAATTTTATATTTATGGTTATTGGGCGGTTTAATGGGCATGTGGGAAAAAACAGGGGCCTCCAAAGCATTTGCTGAGTTTATGGCCAAGCATTTTGTGCGTGGCCCGAAAACGGCTAAAGTTGTCGCTTGGTTATTGGGGATCATATTTTTCCAAGGGGGAACCGTTAGTGCTGTTTTAGTGGGTACAACCGTTCGACCACTCGCTGACGAAGAACGGGTCAGTCACGAAGAATTGTCCTTTATTGTTGACTCAACCTCCTCCCCCATTGCAATATTGCTGCCGTTTAACGCATGGCCCAGTTACGTTCAAGCGTTTAGTTTTGTGGGTGGTGCCGCCTGGTTGGCCACAGAAGCGGATCGAATTGCATTTTTTTTCAAAAGCATTCCGTTTAATTTCTATGCTATTTTTGCGATCACATCGACACTGCTGTTAAGTATTGAACGGTTACCCTGGTGTGGGCAACAGCTAAACGCAGCGATTCGACGGTCCCGTGAAACGGGTGAATTAGACGCCCCCGATGCAGAGCCCGTGAATAGTTTGCATTACGATACCGATCATGTCCCCAGTGGCTATCGAATTACAATTGGGGATTTCTTTATTCCATTGCTGGTTGTCTTGGGTTTCGCCATTAGTACCTATATTACGCTAGGATCACCCAAAGTATTGTGGGCGTTTGGCCTTGCGTTAATGACATCCATTCTAATGGCATTCTTGCGGGGCATGGGAGCCAAAGATGTTATCGATGGCTTGTCTTTAGGCTTTAAGGGTGTTGTGTTGGGCTCGCTCATTTTGTTGTTGGCCATGACCATTGGCGCCATGTCCAAAGCAACGGGTGGCGGTGCCTACTTGGTTGATCTATTGGGCAGTTGGATTCCCTTTTGGCTCTTACCTGGACTGTTGGCTTTACTAACTATGTTTATTGCATTTGCAACAGGAACCAGTTGGGGGACTTTTGCGGTATCATTACCCTTGGCATTGCCATTATCGTTTCATGTAGGAATGGCCCATGGACTGGTGAATTTAGAGTTTTTTATGCTCATTTGTTTTTGTTCAATTCTAAATGGCGCTGTATTCGGGGACCAGTGTTCCCCCATATCCGACACAACGGTACTCAGTGCCATGACCACCGGCTGTGATCTAATGGACCACGTGAAAACACAAATACCGTTGGCGACTGTATCAATGGGAGGTGCAATTCTTTTATGGACACTACTCGTCAGTCTATTCGCATAACTGGCTACTGGCTCATGAAATGTGAGCCCGATATTTACTCGATTTCAAATCTTGAAACCGATGGGTCAACCTCCTGGGAAGGCGTTCGAAATTATCAAGCGCGCAACTTCATGCGGGATCACATGAAATTAAATGATCGTGTTGTTTTTTATCATTCCAATGCGAAGCCTCCGGGCGCTGCTGGTCTTGCTCGAGTTTCCAAAACAGCCTATCCCGATCATTTTTCATGGGATCCCACACATCGCTACTTTGATCCGCAATCCAGTCCGGAAAACCCTCGCTGGGTGATGGTTGATATAGCATTTGAACAAAAATTCAAATCCGTTATTCCTATTCAAACGCTTCGTGATCATCCAGAATTACAAAATTTAATGATTTTACAAAAGGGGTCTCGATTATCGATTACCCCGATTGACCCACATGAATACCATATTATTCACCAATTAGGCTTAGAATGAACTGGCTAATTATTCCAATCGTTATTGGTGTGATTAGCGTTTTGGTCTCTCAACGCCGTCGCTTATTTTTATTAGCCATTCGATTAATATCGTATCGCCGTTGGTACATTTACAACATTTCGGACTCCTTGTCTTTTAGTTTGCACCAATATATGAATTACCACGATATGTTTAAATCCTTTATATCAAAAATCACCCTAGTGTTCCCGTTTAAGCATGTCAGCCTGTATTACACTGATAGTGACTATGAAGAACTCCGGGCTTTATCCCATTATGGCGACCCTGTTAATACGTCAAGCTTACCGTCTAAGTCGTTGTGGAAGTGGTTGGATGTTCATCGGCGATTGGTCATTCAAAGTTATACCGGCCATTTCAAAATATCAAACAATGAGCATATGGATGAGCTTAAAAAATTTAATGCCCATATTTGCTTCCCTTTATTTTCTATGGGCAAATTGCAGGGTATTTTATTGTGCGGACCCTTACCCAAATATCGCGCACTACATCAATTTGATTACAATCAGTTATGGAAAATCAGCCAAATATTAGCCTTGGCTATTCAGCATGCATTGTTGCATTTAAATAACCAAAACAATGTTCAACGCCTGTCCCGCTTACATTTATTCTCAATAGAATCGAGCCAATGCACAACTCAAAAATCATTAGCCAGATTATCCACCCGGCTACTCAATGATCTATTCGGGTTAAAAACAATCGTATATTTTCATTATATTCCAGCCACACAATCGTTTATTCCAATGGGAATCAATCAAACACCCTATTTGAGTTTATATCAGTACCCACTGTTTATTCATGCGGCCCTACTGTCTGATTTAAGCAGTCGATCCATTACCCATACGCATCCAATATTTAGTCAAAATCAAGATGTATATCACTTATTTCGCGCTATTTTCCGTACAGAACAGTATTTTTTAATGCCCATTCGAAATACCCATGGCCACGTCCATGGACTATTTCTGGCCCCACTGTATCCGAGTGATACTTTAATCCCACAACATTCATTAATTCCCATTGCAATGGACGCTGTTAAATTACCGATTAATCGTATCGCTAACTTCGAAGCCATGCAAAAAACCAACGCCTATAATCAAGCGGTTTTAGACAACAACCCCGTGGGTATTATCGTGTTGGACAAAAATTTAAATATTGTCTCGTGCAATTCGAAAGCATTAAAATTGTTTAATGAAACACACACACTGATTGAAAAAAAAGTGAGTCATGTGTATGACAAGTGCCCCGATATTCAGCAAATTGAATATGTTGCCATATCCCAAGTACCCATTGCCTTTGAAACCACCATTGAGTACGATGGCATGGTGAATTCCATCTACTTATCCGCCCAACTGATTGAATCTGAAATTTTATGTATGATTACGGATTTATCCGCTATGCGAAAATTACAGCTTAAAATACAACAAAGCAACCAATTGTCCATGCTTGGCACCATGTCGGCCAGCATTGCCCATGAAATTAAAAATTCATTGGTAGGCATTCATTCATTTGCTCAGTTATTGCCAAGCAATTGGAACAATGAATCCTTTCGTGAAAAATTTTCATCACTGGTTATGAATCAGTTAGCTCGGGTCACGAATATGACTTGTTTACTGGGGCAACTGGGAAAGCCATCGGTCACCAAACTGCAACCGATTAATTTACACCATCATCTCAAACAAGCCATTGAACTATTAACCGGTGAATTTAATAAGCATCGAGTCGCCGTAGTCAATACCATTCACAATGACATTATTATCAAAGCCGATGTAAATCAAGTATTTCAACTATTTACCAATATACTATTAAATGCTGTGCAGGCTATGCGTATTCATGGCGGCACTATTACAATAAGCAGCCAACTAATGCCTGGAAATTATATCGAAATTCAGTGCATGGATACCGGCCACGGTATGGATAGCCAAACACTGCGTAGAATTAACGAAACATTTTTTTCAACCAAATCATCCGGGTCTGGACTTGGGCTTCCCATCATTCGAGACATTGTATTGCGGCATAATGGCGCCATCAAGATTGACTCCGAGATTGACAAAGGCACCACCGTTAACGTGTACTTACCCAAAGTAAAAGCCAATGCTGACCAATTTGAAAAAGAAACCGGTATTCAACTGATGCAAGCTGAAGAAATAGAAGAAAAGGAGTTTACATTATCATAAATCAAGTCCCTAATTTTATTAGCCTCTTTCGTATCTTAGGCGTTGCCTTTATTTTTATGCTAACCCCTTATACCAGTCACTATACCCAATTGGTGACAATCGTATTGTACACTGTGGTTTGCTTAACCGATTTTATTGATGGCTGGTTTGCCCGAAAGTACAACTGCATCAGCTACATCGGAAAGATTTTAGACCCACTGGCCGATAAAATTTTGGTGCTTGTTTTGCTCCCTTTATTGCAAATGGGGGTTATTACCAGTTTTCCAATTTTTATTATTTTAACCCGTGAATTCTCTGTGATGGCTTTGCGTATTGTTGCGGCACGTCATAAATTAAATTTAGTTGAAGCCAAGGGACTAGGCAAGTTAAAAACAGCCATTACATTGCCCGTCTGTGGTATTTTATTGGGACGCGTGGTTACCCAGCCTGATGCATCCATGGGTTGGTACTGGAAACCCCTAAGTCTACTGCAACACTGGGTGACTACTTGGCCTGAACCAATCATACAAGGACTCATTATTCTAATGGTTGGAATTACCGTTTGGTCATTTTTACACTATGCGTGGCTGTTTACATGGGAAAAATTATTGCAACAAACCAACAACAACCATCAAGCTGCAAAAAAATACCTCTATGCCTTAATTCCAAATACATTTACATTGCTCAATATTGTTTTAGGATTTGCCGCTATTTATTGGTCATTGACCGGTCAGTTCAGATTGACCATGGTCGGTCTTTTGGGTGCAACCGTATGCGATGCCCTCGACGGGTTATTCGCTCGAAAATTAAATACGTCATCCACATGGGGGCAACAGTTGGATAGCCGCGCCGATGTGTTGAGCTTCGGCATTGCGCCCAGTATTTTAATCGCCTGCTATTTACACTCACTGATCGGCATTGTTCTTGGTATAGTTTATGGCTGGTGCGTGTATTACCGAATCAAGCGATTTAAGCAATCCGGCCATCAAAATTTTTTTGAAGGACTCCCATCGCCGGTAGGCGCAGGATTTGTGATTGTAGCCACACAATCCAGTTTGAGCAGCCCGATTGGCTTTGCCAGCATTAGTGTCGTATCCAGCTTACTGATGATTTCTACAATTTCATACATTCATTTCCGAGCGGCTCGCAACCACTGGGTGTTGCGCATTGTTGGTTGGGGGTTGTTCAGCTGCTTTTTGCTGTCAACGTTGATTATGATTACGATCCCCTACTTGCATGATGTCCTACTGGGCCTTATCGCCATCTATGCCCTGTCCCCGTTATGGGTGAAGCCCAATACTCGCCCGGACTTGAGCCATTAAATCATCCACTGTATCCGCCTGATTGGGCTGAATAACCGAATGAATATCAAGCTCAATGGTACCGGGTTGAATGATCAGGCTATCTTTGGATAACACCGATGTTGATCCCTGAATAGTCACTGGCAAAATTGGAATATCGCGTTTAAATGCAACCGAAAATACGGCCCGATGAAAGGGCTGCAAGGTTCCGTCCGGGGATCGTGTGCCTTCTGGGAACACCACAACCGATCGCCCCAATGCCAATTGATCTACAATCCCATTTAATACCGTTAACGATTGCCTGGGATTGGCTCGATTGATGGCCATATGCCCATGCGAGCGCAGCTCATGCGCCAATAATGGAACGCGAAACAACTCTTGCTTGGCCACAAATACACTATGA
>Ga0255759_10000427_pt1 | contig 37988 bp, 32 predicted proteins | sample 101ome_20_FD_179959 | JGI IMG/M metagenome (GOLD analysis project Ga0255759, IMG submission 179959) | Coastal salt marsh microbial communities from the Groves Creek Marsh, Skidaway Island, Georgia - 101404AT metaG (version 2) | ecosystem: Environmental > Aquatic > Marine > Intertidal zone >... | reverse complement strand
TTATTTTATATAATCATCCCTCTCTATTTTCTAAATATTAAAATTTAATTTTTTATTTTAATTTTCAAATTAAATCGGAAGAACTACAGACCTTAATAATAATAAAATGTTTCGTGTTAATTTTTTGCTATCATCCTTATCATTTAATATGAGATAAATCAATATAGAAATAGAGTATATAATTAAAACTCCCCAAAATATCACGTATCCGCTTGGGTTCATAATCAAACCTAATAGACTCCCAGAGCTCATAATAATTCGAACAAAATTAATAGATCTCAAATTTGCTAATTCTAATATTAAATTAATCACTAATAATAACTCTGCAAATAACATAGTACCATTTGCATATATAAAATTATTCGAAATATTTCTATTACTTAATACTTGGTTAAAACTCATTTGACTTTCCTCATTAATCTCCAAACCCAAAATTAATTCTATTATAACCAATACAGTAATTTTGAAAATAATGATAATTATCCCCAAAATTAATGATCTTGATCCAAAAATATCTAATCTTAACTCTGTTGAAATATCAAATACATATGAAAGTCTACTTATTAACCATATCGAAAAAATTAATATTATTCTAAAAGAGAAAATAATTAATTGTATTCTTTTCTTTGACAATTCTAACACTTTATATCACATTTTCTTTTTTATTTTCATTCTCTTTTTCCATATTTGATAAAATGAAATTAGTGTTACATAGCCGATAAACCAATTGAAATTTGATTCTTCAGTAACTGTTATTATTGAAATAATTTCTGATGATGTAATTTTAATCTCACTTACCACATCTTTCAAAGGATCATAAGATTGTCGAATGATAGTGGCATTATATTCTAAAATTTCGGTTGAATTTATGTTCTCTCCTAGGATTATACTTCTGTTAACGGTTGCACCTGCAAAAAATCTCATTAACATCCCATCTGAAGAATTATATGTTGATTTTATAGTCGCTGACACATCTAAAACCGTTATATTATTGTTTATATTTTGTAACCCGTCACTAATATTTAACCCAAAAAAATTCAAATCTAATAAATCTTCCAAATTTTCTAATTTAATTTCAGCAGACAGATTAAATAGATCAGTTCTATAATTCCCGCTCGCTTCAACAGTAGAAAACTCGGAGATATTGAAATTCGATATTAATTCTTGAATAAATACATCTCCTAATTCAGTCGATGAAGCTAAATATTGTAAATAATTATTTTGATTGCCTGCAGATATAGGTAATACTATTGGCAATGTACCATTTGGAACCATTACTTTATTTCCTTGGAAATCGATTTCATCTATTCTAATCTGTTGTTGATCTAATATTTCAGAGCTATTTCTTAGACCCAAAGTATAATTCATTGAAGAAATATCTTTAGAAGTTGATATAAAATTTATAGTTCTATTTTGATCTCCTAAAAATACTGCTAAGTTCGCTTCTCCAGTGTCAGTAGATCTTATCTCATCGATCCAGTAAACTGCAGAATCCCCAATATCAATTCCCCAGCTCACACTAGTCAAAGCAGATGATGGCATGAACAATAATAGAACACAAATAAAATTCACAAATAATATTCTAAACCTACAGTTCATATGATATATACACACTTAAAATTTTCATATATATACTCTTTGAATTAGGGTTATGTTTCATTGTGATTATAATATACTCTTGTGAATATCAATCTTTTTTATTTTCCTCAACTGCTACAAAATACATTTTGTCTTCAATAATCTTCAACTCACCCTTAACCTCATCATTAACTATCAATTCAGTTATCATTCTTTCAATATTTTCATAACTTAAACCAGATGACTCTGCCAAGGTAGCTAATTGCACCATTTTTAATTTTGAAATTTTTCTTGCAATGTCAATTCTCTCTAATTTTCTCAAAGTCTCCTCAGGTAAAACATATCCTATTATTTTTGAAATCTTTTCTTTATCTCCATCATTCCAAGCATCTCTCACTTGATTTATCGTATCAAAATAGGTTCCAGTATATTTTAATTGTTTTGCTTCTTTAACAATTGCCACAATTTTATCATCCGAAAGGAGTGTAATTAACTCAATCGCTACAATACCAGCATCTAATGCTAATAGAATATTCCAAATCTCTGAATTGATAAATTTATTTTCCAGAATAAATATTAATTCTCTTATTGCAATTCTTGATAAAGTTCTTGAATATATTATAAGTTGTATCAATGAAGTTTTAGCTCTCTCAGTTGTCGCATTTATACCATCATCCATCAAACTAATCAAATCAAGAGTTATACCTCTTATTAATTCTTCAGTGAATTCACTTTCTATATTTTTCATCACTTCTATTAATTGTATTATAGATCTTCTTCTATCTTCCATATTCTCTTTTAAGCTATACACAAAATTTTTCCTTAATATTTTTGTATAAATATCTCTGTTTCCATTGGAAATTAAAGATACCATCTCTGCTCCTCTTTTTCTCTCTCTTGATGAACTTGCTTTTTCCCAAGTTTCAATTATTACTTCAGCAATCTGAATTTTTTTATCATCATCATTTTTTATTTGTTGCATCAGCCAACTAATTGCATCACTATCATCGTTAAACATCGCAAAATGAATAGATCTTTTCACAGAGTCAATCCACTCCTCATCTTCTAAAGAATAAAATGACACCTGTTGATCTTCAAATTCACTCAAATTTTCATCTATATCACTCAAATTTGAATTAATTTGATTATTATTCTCGATAAGTCCACTTTCTTGCTTTTTAATATCTTCAATTATTTTCTCAATGTTTTCTTTTTTAGAAGAATAATCTCCCAAAACATCTTCCTTAAAATTTTCATTGCCTGCCTCTTCTGGTGATTCTAGTAATTGATTTATATTTTTAGCTCCTGACTCATCATTTATATCTAATTTTTCAGTTTTTTCAGCATTACCTTCTTCATTATCGCTATCCTCAATATTAGCCATTTTTAATAATGTTGAAATTAATTCATCCGACACACTTCCTTTATCATCAAAAAATTCACTTATCAATACATGACAATCATTATCTCTCAATTCCTGAATTTGATCCTTAAGAGATTTAGGCAATAATACATAATCTGTCAATAATGCTAAATCTTTGGCAAAATCACTCAAGCTTAACTCATAACCTAATTCATTAGCAATAAATAAATCTTCATCAACGATTTCATCCTCTTCATCAAAACCCCAAATCAATAACATAGGGGTTTTTACACTTTTAACTTGTTTGACTAGGTCTTTTGAATATAATAAAACAGCCAATGAGATTTTATCTGTCGGCACAATGACTACTAAATTTGAGTCTTGCATTGATTTTAATGAATTACTTGATAGTTTCATATGTTTCAATTCTTCATCTGAAGATACATGAAATTCTTTATCTTTATATTTCTCCTCATCAATTTTCTCAGGGAGTTCATTCTCCAAAAATTGTTTTTTCAAATCATAATATCTAAGAGGCGCATATTTTTTATTTTTATAACTATAAATTTGAGTAATTTCATCAAGTAGAGGGTATAAGTTAATATTACTTATTTCCGCTTGATCTCTCAATAACTCATAAGTTTTTAGTAAATTATTACTGTTTAATTCGATTTGATTAATATGTGATGTCACCGCTAATTTGTCATCAGATAAACCAAACATATCATTTTCTCTCAATAAATTACTCAGGGATGATGATATCTCAAATTTTTCTTTATTCATTTGAAGTAATACATTACTTAATTCGTGCCGATGCCAAATAGGGGCTGCATTTTCAACTAAAGGAGGTAATTCAAAATCCAAAATATTATTCACAATAACATCTATTGAATATCTCTTTGAACTCATTAGTTCTGCCATAATTGGACTAGGTTTTACTCCTATGTACAATATAGATATCTCAGCCAAAATAGCTTTGCTCCAGTATTTTTTGTCAAATATTTTTAAATTGTCTGTTTTTTTAACTTACAGACCTTGAAGTCTCATTATTAGACTCACTAATGAAATATTTAGACAAATGTAAGTTATTGTCATCTTTTAAAATTCCTTTGTTAGATAAAAACTTTCAAATTTATTCAAATTAGAATCGTCAAACATTTTTCCTATTTATCTAAAATTTCATCAATTATTCCATAAAATAAATTTTTCAACATAGTCGTATCAATATACACTCTCTTACCTAATTTATCGATATATTGTGTTTCTGCGGTCTCTAAATTAATAATTTTGTATAATCTGTTCTCAAACATTGGGTTATTGAAAAAAATATTCATTTTAGATATTCCTTCATTCAAATTATTACAATTATTGATTATTATGCCTATGACAACATCTTTTTTTGAATATTCGAGTATATTGTTTATAAAAACTAGATGATCTTCAAAATATTCATCTTTTTCAAAATTATATACTAAAATTAGCCCCTCACACACTTGAATAAACTCTTTCCATTGATTTATTGTAGGTGCATCTAATTCAAAAAAATTAATTTTGTTTTTATTTTTCTCAATTGCAAATATATCGTCTACAAACGATAAAGACATACCTCGAAATTTTGCTTGAACTGGAGGGGCATCAAAATCTAAAAATTTAATTTCTTTATTTTGATACATAAATTCATTAATAACCACGCTTTTTCCAGAACCCATTAATCCAAATATTCCTACATATCGATTTTTCATAATTTATAACTCCAAAACGTAATTTTTATCAAGTTAAATCAGACAAATCATAGCCTGGTATTTCTTCATCATCATTATCTTTCAACTCTTCATCTTCATATAATTCCGATATTTCACCACCAGGAATAAAACTATAATCAAATTTAAACAATTCATTAGTCTTTTTCAATTTCAACTTACAAATACTATTGAGTTCATTAACTGCCATCAATGATGCCTCCGGATCCTCCTCATCATTGCAATATACTAATAATCCCATCACAGGGATGTCCATGATAGTACCTTTCATCAAAAATGATGATAATGGACCAATCATAGCAAGTTTATCTCCAAAAGTATGGACTTCTTTAAATTTCTTTTTCCAAGATTGATTTAATGCATATTCCGCCCACTGCTTTGAAACAACATCTCTTTTTAACTCTCTCAACCCTCCAATTACGATGTATTTCTTCGCATTCCAATTTAATATATCCATCACTAATTGATCCCAAAATCTTATTGATATAGATGATACATGTATAGGTAGTCTTGGTAAAACAAATATTGTTTTTGACATTTCATGCTTATACGCCGTAATTATTGACTCTAAGTTATTTTTATAGTACCAACTTGAACCTCCCCACATGCTAATTGTGACTAAATCTAATTTTTCAATAAAATGGCTTAAAGATAAATATCCTACATTACCAAAACCAGAAAACCCAATTACAACTTGATAATCTTTAATCTCATCTATAGTTTCTTCTCTCATTTTTAATAATACTCCACGCACTTTATTTTCATCATTCATAATAATCCCAATACATCTCCTTTATTTACTAAATATATTAATCTATATTATGCAAAAAAGAAAAGGTAATAATAATTCTATAAATTACAATTATACCACATTATTTTTTGCCTCAATAATTTTTGTGCTTATTCTAACTAATTTCATATATCAAGAATTTGGATTTAATACATCAGTAATTTTTTTTTCAATTATATTTCTTAATTTTTATATGATTTTTCGAAAAATTTTACCTCAAAAACTAAATCAAATGTTAAACAAGATCAGTCATAAAACTAAAATTGAAACAGTATATAATAACGGTAAATCAGACAACTCTCTTGACTCGATTAATAATGTAAATCCGACTAAATTCTGTGAAAGCTGTGGAGAAAAGTTAATTTCGAATTTAAATTATTGCGAAAGCTGTGGTAAGTTGATATCCTGATGAAGATCTAAATCTAAAATTAAATAATCTTCAAACCATAACACTATCCATAAACCTTTTTGATACCGCCAAATGTTTAATGAAGGAGGTCTTAAAATTAGCGAATTTAATTTTGAAATAAAGGACATCTATAAATTCAAAGAAAAACCAAATCCACATAATTTAGGTTTTGGTAAATTTTTCACAGATCGAATGTTTTTACGAAAATATGAAAATGGCAAATGGGATGAAGGAATAATCAAAAAATTAGAAAATTTTTCATTAAGCCCGGCCACTTCGGTTTTTCATTATGGACAAGAAATTTTTGAAGGATTAAAAGCATTTAAACAAAAAAATGGAGATGTTGTAATTTTTAGAATTGATCAAAATGCAAAACGGCTAATTTCATCCAGCAAAAGAATGGTTATTCCTCCAATTTCAGAGGAATATTTTATTGAATCTATAACTAAACTAATCTCTTTAGAAAAAAATTGGGTTCCTGATGAAGTGGGTACCTCTTTATACATACGACCTACAATAATTGCTACTGAACCTGCATTAGGTGTCCATCCAAGTGATAGTTTCTATTATTATGTGATTCTCAGTCCATCAGGAAGTTATTTTGCCGAAGGATTAAATCCAATAAAAATATTAGTTGAAGATAAATATGTGCGAGCATCAATAGGAGGAACAGGTTCCGCTAAAACAGGAGGTAATTACGCAGGTTCACTATTGGCAAGCAAACTTGCAAAATCTCAAGGTTTTTCACAGGTTCTATGGTTAGATGCAAAAGAGAGAAAATATGTAGAAGAAGTTGGTTCAATGAATATTGCATTCGTGTTAAATGATACCATCTATACACCTCCCTTATCAGGTAGTATATTGGAAGGTATTACTCGAAAATCAATAATTCAACTTTCAAAAGATCTTAACATCCCATTGAAAGAAGAAGCTTTATCGATCGATACCATAGTTGATGAAATACAATTAGGTAATTTAACTGAAATTTTTGGCATGGGTACTGCAGCAAGTATCGCACCAGTTGGTCAAATTAAATATAAAAATCATACTCATACGATTAATAATAACGAAATAGGTCCAATTACTAAGAAAATCTACAATGAACTAATCGGGATTCAATATGGTCTGATCGAAGATAGACACAATTGGATGTATAAAATCAAATAATTAAATTATATTCTAAAATAATCTTTTATTATCCAATGAACTCTAGTCTCATTTTTCAATGCTAACAAATCATTTATACTCTCTTTATCCCAATTATCACCATCTTCTAATTTATAATTAAATTTATTCATTTTTGGTATCGCAATTTCTATCAATTTTTGAAAATCAGCAAGTAAATTGAAATCAAATGTTTGAAATATTAGAGTCCCCTCATAATCAAAATCAACCATTATTTCGATATTGATTTTACCATTGTCAAACCAAACAAATTGGAAACCAATTGCTTGGTTATAACGTATCTCTTTCTCAATATATTCTTCAAACTTATTTTCTCGCCAAATACGAATTTTAAAATTAATTAATTTTTTCTTATTATCATATTCCAAGATGATGGATGCTACATTATCTTTTAATGCTTTATTCACAGATTTTCGGTCTAAAAATATTAAGGGTGGTCCTGATATAATTAATAAAATAAAAAATACTAACCCATCTAAAAAATCAGTACTCGCATAAATGATATAAATAATACTTAATAATAGAGCAATCACTCCCAATATATCTGCTTTTTTCCTCATTAAGTTTCCTTTTCTCATTTTTCTAAATTTAGTATCATACACCTCAAATTTATTCTCTCTTAGTTTTATTATTTCAAACATAGTGATCACTAAAAATAATATAAGAAATAATAAATTAATATTAATTCCATAATGTTTCATATGATCTTTATAGTTAAACATTTTCCATATATTATATTCAACTTTTGATGATTTATCATGAAATCTAATGAAAAAATAAATTACTCTACCAAACCCATAATTAAAATCACTATAGATAATCAAAATGATCTTGGTTTTGATCCATGGGGAGATGGTTTAGCAGAATGGACACCAATAAGATCCCTTTATACACATAGACCCGGTATTGAAACAAGTCTTGCAAGTTTAGATTATAATACAAATTTATTTCATGATGTTTTTGATTTAGAAAAGGCCCAAAATCAACATGATGAATTTACGTCTACATTAGCCTCTGAAAACATAAAGGTCATATCATCACATGATTTGACAAAATATATTAACTCTGAAGATTTGGCTCCCTTCATAACATTTGATGAAAGTTTCACTAAAGATCAAAAAAGTAAATTGATAGATAGCTATATTTCTCATAATAAACAATTAGATTTGCTATTGACAAAACCATCAATTAAACGTATTTCTGCCAATAATCAAGATATTATAAATCAATTTTCAATTAATAATCCGTTAGGTAATTTTCTCTATGCTCGGGATCCAATATTTCAAACTGGGGAGAAACGGTTTCATTTATCCAATTTAAAATTCAATGTCAGAAAACAAGAAGCTAACATTATGGAATTATTGTTTAATAAACTAAACCTTCATTCCAATATTTCCATCTCAATCGATAAATTCAACCAACAAGTCGACACCATAGAGGGCGGCGAGGTTGTCCCCGCAGGTGACACAATAATCATAGGTGTGGAAAGTCATCGAACTAATTTGAATTCAGTCTATGAACTTATGAAGACTAACTCTATAGGTCATAGTAACGTGGTCTTAGTCATTTCCCCAGTCAAAACTCAAGAAGAGATGCATATTGATACTTGGTTTAATATCATTGATGAAGATTTATACATCGGGTCCCAAAGATTCTTTGACAATCCTATAGATATCTTATATTATGAGCGGAATGACAATGGATACTATTTACTCAACAAAGAAATTTCTGACTTCAAAACTCTATTAGAAAATAAATTAAAAATGAAGAAAATATCCTTAGACGATAAACAACAAAAGGATTTGATGAGCAACGGTTTAACAATTAGTCCTAAAAAATATATAATGATCGGTGGTAAGCCAACCTCTCAAGGTTTTAAGAAAAGTCTTGAAAAACATGGAGTAGAAGTTATTTCAGTTGAATTAGATGAACTTACAGAAGGTCATGGAGGTGCTCATTGTATGACTCAACCAATCCAAAGAGATTTAGACAGTAATTATATTTAATCTAATTTTTAATTAAAATTTAATATAATCGTCTATTTTTTTTTAAACAATGATGATAACCTTGCTAAAGTGTATGGCGCTACCTTTCAAAAATATTGGCGATTATTCTTAATTATTTTAAATGTAATAATTCAATTAAGACAACAAATCAACTCTTGTATTGCTCGTGATTTTAGTATCACATGCTTGGCCCGAAATAAATTTTTAACTGTCCAAGCAAATTACATGATAATAATCTGGCTTCTTTTATGGTTCATATGGCGAGAGAATAAAGAAAAAATAGATAAATTGTATGGTAAATTATATGGTTCATTTATTGTTTACATCACATTGGTCTGGTTAGCATATTGGGTATTATTAAGTTCAGGAGATAGCTACTCAGGATTTGATGGCATCACTAATATTGTCCAACATTATTTTACACCTATCGTAATGATAATAGATTGGCTATATACTGAGAAGAAAAGATATGAATGGAATTACTACTATATATGGAGTATTTATCCCACTTTATATGCGATTTCGGCCATATTAAATGGATATCTTGGTTTGGAATATGGTTATTTATATGGTTTTTTAGATCCAAGTAATCCTGGAGGGTGGTTGATGACATGGTCATATGTAGTAGGTGTTTACATATTCTATACAATATTAGCTTTTTCATTTATTGGCATTAATAGAAAATATTTAACTAATTCTCCATAAATTAACTTTTCAAGAAAACCAATTTTTCAATTTAAATAATACCTCATGACTCCATTCTAAATCATTGTCATTAATCATATTTATCACCCCGGTTGCAGATGATAGTAGTTGTTCATTTACTTCTTCTGCCCCATGATAAAACGTAGGTATACCTTTCTCATTGCTGTAATCAAATAAAGCATTTTTAGATCGTAAAATATTTTCAAGTTTGCAAATTAAATATATTGGCACATTTAAATCTTGAATTTTTTTATAATTTATCCCAGTTGCCAAAAGAATTAGTTTATCAATTTTGTTCAACCTGTTCAACTCAAACCAATTTCTATAAACATATCCTGATCCTGCTCCTATCGCTAAAATTATTATATTAGATTTGTCTATTTCCTTTAAACTTAACAATTTTTTGTATGCACTTAAAATATCCGACTCAAAAGATAATCCAGAAGAGGATTTTCCACTTCCGCCTTTATCCCACCTAAATACTGCGAAATTTAATTCCATCATTAATTTGACAATTGGTTCAAAATAATTATTATATCCACTATATCCTTTCACATTTCCATACCTGTCATGTTTCGGTGCTCCAGGGATTAAAAATACAGTTTTATGTTTTTCATTCTTTGTATTCGGTATATCCAATTGCCCTGATAATAAATAAGGTCCTGAATAAAATTCAACATCAATTTTAGATCTCACTAATACATATGAAAATATGTTATATTTAATGGTAGTTTAAAATTCGAAAAAAAAGATAACATTTTAAACATAAAGAATTATAAAATAATAATGAATAATGTCAACGACTTCATAAAAAATAATTATACCCATAGAAATCCAGGTGTAAGATCTAAGTTAAAAAATATGTTGAAATTTGGAAAATTAGCAAATACCGGTAAATTAGTCATCTTTCCGGTTGATCAAGGATTTGAACATGGACCAGGTCGTAGTTTTTCAAAAAATACGCTCGGTTATGATCCTCTTTATCATGTTGAATTTGCCATTGAAGGAGGCTGTAATGCATATGCTGCACCTCTTGGATTTATCGAAACTGCCGCAAATGAATATCCAGGTGACATTCCACTTATACTTAAAATAAATAATAACAATAGCTTATACTCTACTAAGAACCCATTATCATCAATGACCTCAAGTATACAAGATGCTTTAGAATTGGGATGCCACGGTGTGGGGTTCACTATTTATCCTGGTACATCAATGACGAACGAAAATTTTTGGCAATTAAAAGAAGCAATAAGAGATGCCCATGATGTTGGTCTTGCTGCAATAGTTTGGTCATATGCAAGGGGAGAGAATATTGCAAAAGAAAATGAAACTGCTTTAGACGTTATTGCATATGGAACACATATTGCTGCTCAAATGGGAGCAGATATTATTAAAGTTAAACCTCCCACAAAAAATATTGGTCTTGAAGTATCTAAACCTTCATATGAAAATATTCCAAAAGATACACTTACAGACAGAATTCAACATATTATGGCTTCTGCATTTAATGGTAAACGTATCACAATCTTTTCTGGAGGTGTTTCTAAAAGTATAGATGATGTAATAGAAGATGTCAAATCAATAAAAAATGGTGGTGGACATGGGTCCATAATGGGTAGAAATCTATTTCAAAGAAATAAAGATGACGCAATGCATTTGTTAAACAAAGTTATAGATATTTATAAAAATTAATTTATAATTAATCCAAATATTTCTCTAAATTATATTGATTACTTACTTCTTTAAATCGTATCTTATCGTTTTGTAAGTCAATATAGTCCATATTAGTACAACTAACCGCATTTAAGTTAAAATCATTTTTTAAATTTCTTGCAAATTTTTCATGATACCCAAACATAGTTCCAATATATTTAGGTTTAATCTCGGATATAAAACTAATTAATTCATCAAAATTTGCATGTGTGGAAAGTGTTGATGTAAAATCAAATGAACTAAATCTATATTTAGCCGATTGACCTGTTATGATACATCTGATAATTTTATTTCTACTAATTTTCATTGTTTTAAGAATTTTATTTACATCTTTAAACCCTCTTGGAACAATAATGATGCATTTTTTATTATCAAAATTGAAATTTTCATTAAAATTAGAATAATTTAATTTCACGCCATATTTTTGGAAAACCTGATTAATTTTAGAAATTTTATCCAATACAAATATAGGTAGATTAGGAGCTAATTTATTCATATATGAAATCAATTCTTGAGCCCCACCCAAATTTCCTACGTTTATCATTGGTATTTTTCCTTTTTTCAATTCATTCATTATCCATACAAATAATTTCTCCCTACTCAATCCTCTATCATCAAAATGAATAAGCTCATCACCATAAGTTGAGTCAACAAATAAGGCATCTATTTCATCCATAGGTAATTCAGCTCCATTTATCGTGTATAAATCCTCTGGACAAAAATCACCTGTATATAGCATTGTTTCATTCCCTTCCCTCACAATGATTTGTGCTGCTCCTAATAAGTGACCTGCATTTATATATTCAATTTCAAAATTTCCTATTTCAAAGCTCTCATTTAACTCAACATACTCGAAATTTTTAGTTCTTCTTTTCGATGATTGATCTATTAAATCTTTGGTAATCTTTGTCAAATAGGTTGTAGAACCTCCAGAAACGGCTGCAGTGTGATCAGAATGAGCATGAGTTACTAAAGTTGGATTTTTTATCGGAGTTGAAGATAATTCTGGATCTAAAAAAATTTTTTCTCCTTTATTAGACTCAATTATTAAACCTCTATTATATTCAATTTTCAAGTATAACCATATCATCAATAAAAATAAAATATTAAAATTATCGTTTCGATTTTTTTCAAATATATTAAAATTAAATCTAATACGAACAGCTTAAAGATATTTTGAAATTTACTAAAAATATTAAATTACCTAACCAATAGTCAATTTAATAGGCATATAATAAGAATAATATGAATAGATATCTAATTCAAATGAAACCTCGACTTCTATTGCTTCTAACAATAACAGGTGTAATTGGATATCTTATTCCTTCAATGAATAATATTAAATTTTTAGATATATTGGCTTTCACTCTCTTTGGTGTTCTATCTGCAGCAGGAGCAATGACAATAAATAATGTAATTGACAAAGATTTAGACTCTCAAATGACTCGGACCGCATCTCGACCAACAACCGGTCCTAATGCATTGCCTACTCTAAACTTAGTTATCTTGGGATCCTTATTATCTATTATCGGGTTTTTAGGAGGCTATTTCTATTTTGGTTTCAATACATTTTTCCATTTAGCTTTCGGCAATATTTTCTATCTTACTTTTTATTCTTTATATCTTAAAAGAAACTCAGTATGGAGCGCTATTGCCGGTGGTTTATCATCCCCTTCACCTGTTTGGGCTGCGTATGCAGCAAGATATGATTTAGGGCAAATTATCACAAATATGGAATTTTTGGGCGTAAATTTAGAGGGTTGGTTACTTGGAGGTATTGTTTTTATTTGGACTCCATCTCATACTTGGTCCATGGCAACTAAAAACTATGAAGATTATAAAAACTCTAATATTCCAATGTTACCTGTTGTAATAGGTATAGAAAAAACTGCATTTTGGACTTTTATTTTTGGTCTATCTACTATAATTTATTCTACAATAGTTGCTATCTGGATCACAAATAATTGGATAATATTTTTATTATTAATTCCCATAAATTATCTTTTCTTGAAAAGTTTATTGACCTTTTATCAAAAACCATCTATTTTAACAGGAAAGAAAAATTTTAAACAACATAATATGTGGTTAACTATAATATTTCTCTCAATAATATTCCTAAGTTGATACCAATTTATTACAAAAATTTACAATTTAAACTAAAGATTCTAAATAAATAAAATCATATTATAATTATGACCACCGAATTTTCTCATCTCGCAATCGCAGTACAAGATATAGATCGTGTTAAATCACTATTTGAATTAATATCTGGGAATTCAATAACAGAAAAAAAGTCAATACAAAATCAAAAAATCAATGCCGCATTTCTTGATATAGGGCATACAAAAATTGAATTTATTGAACCATTGGACGACTCATCACCAATATCTAAATTTCTTGAACATAAAAGTGCAGGTCTTCACCACTTATGCATAAGTGTATCAAATTTTCAGCAATTAATCGATCAATTAACAAGTTTAGGTATACGAAAATTGGGTGATCCTTTTGTAGGAGCAAAAGGTAAAAGAGTAATTTTTTTCCATCCAAAAGACACACATAATATTCTCATAGAATTAGAGGAATTAGAGGAAATAGAGTAATATGACTTTTTTACAATTCCTGCCGATCCTACATTCAGATCTTCAAGAATCAAAATTTGACCCAAATGAATGGACCTTAAAATCATTTAAAATAATCACTTCAACTAATGATTATGTTAAAAATTATTTAGGTTTGAATAACAAAATTATTGCTTTGAGTGAAATACAAACCAAAGGAAGAGGTCGTTCAAATAATATTTGGTACTCTCCTAAAGGTGGTATATGGCTATCAATTGGATTTTTATGCAACATAGATGCTATAGAGCTATCAACTCCCATTATTAAACATATTAATGAATTTCTTCTACAATATGTCACCTCTGAAATCAAGCCACCCAATGATATACTAATAAACTCAAAAAAATTATGTGGTCTATTGGTAGAGACTGAGACCAAACAAAATAAGATAAAAAAGGTAATAATTGGAATTGGAATAAATTATAATAATAACATCCCAGAAGAAATATCTGAAATAGCAACTAATCTGAAATCGCATAATCAGAGCTTACCAGATATTTATAATTTTACTTCAAAATTAATTATCCACATATTACTTTCTTTAAGAAATTATATTTCGGATTTGTGATATTATGTTACCTTTGATAAAATGGCCAGGAGGAAAATCTAAAGAGATTAATTATATTAATTCGCATATTCCCTCTTTTGATCGTTACATAGAACCATTCTTTGGAGGTGGTGCTCTCGGTTTTCAATTAGAACCTATGAATGCTATTGTAAATGACATAGATCCTTTATTAATGCAATTTTATTTAGATATCAAAACACAAAATCCTATTTTTTTGAAAATGTGTGAAGAAATTATACATGATTGGTATCATATTGATTATTTAGCAACACATGTTTTGAGTGAATTTAATCTTAAAATTATTGAAGCTCCTAATTCATATTCCAAACAAAGCATTGAAAATATTTTTCTAAATATAATTTCCAAAAATAAAAATGTTATAAATTCACATCTTGCAAAATTTAAATTTCTTAATTATGAATATTACTATTCAATGTTACTAAAGTTCACTCCAAAAAAAATTAAACGTATCGCATCTCTCTATAACAAAAATAATGATTTTTTCAATAAATATTCATTTGAAGAACATTTCCTCTCATGCATAAAATCAACCTTCTACCATACCTTAAGAGATTATTATTTCAATGTTAATCCTAATTCTGCCACTTTCTTTTTCATCCGAGAAATGTGTTATGGTTCCATGTTCAGATATAACTCCAAAGGAAAGTTCAATATTCCATATGGTGGTATTAGTTATAATACTAAAAATCTTGAACATAAATTAAATAAATTTCAATCGAACAAAATAAAAAATGTAATTCATAATTTTAAATTCATGAATAATGATTTTTTGGATTTTCTTACAAAATTAAAACCTACTAAAAATGATTTCATATTTTTAGATCCACCATATGATTTAGTTTTTAAAAATTATTCCAATTTTAATTTCGATGAAAACGATCACATCCGTTTATCAAATTATCTAAAAAACTGTAAAGCAAAATGGTTGATGATTATCAATTCATCTCCATTCATTATGGATCTCTACAAAAATGTTCATCATGGCAATAGATCCATTATTATTCAAAATTATGATACAAGGTATTCTTATAATATAAGAGGTCGAAATCAAAGAAATACCAATCATCTTCTAATCAAAAACTATTGACCCTATTAAACATAAAAATAATATTTTTGTCATTTTAAATTAATAATTTCAGTAATATTAATACTTGATAAAAAAAGCAAAAAATAATGAAAAATATTTACATCGCAACATCAGGTGAGATTAAACATAAAGCACAAGAACTTTGCACACTACTAGAAAAGCATGGATTTAATATAACTTTCAAATGGTGGTTATCGTATACTCAAAATGGAAACAACGAATACCATCAAATGAGTCCAAAACAGTTCAAAGAAATTGATAAAATCCAATTAATAGGGGAAATAGATCTAATGGCAATAGAAAAATCAGATTGGCTAATATTGATTAATGATAAAAATATTACTCCCAGAGGAAGTTTTATTGAAGCTGGATATGCACTCGGAAAAGGCAAACGAGTCATTTGTATTGGTGATCTTCCCAAATCAGCAATGGTTTCTCGATTTATACATTTTAAGGATATCAATGATTTTATTTTTACACTAAATAATGAAGATTGATAATAATATTATATTTTAAGTGTCAAACCCATCAATTTCTTCTAAATCATCATAGGTTTGTCTTACCGCTTCATGTACTTGATCCTCAGTTTTTGCTCCAGTACAAACTAAATTGCCTGATTGAAATAGTAATAAAACCGTCTTCGGATTGGGTAACCTATAAATTAAACCAGGAAATTGTTCAGGTTCATACATAGAAGACTCAAGCCACATTGAAGCTAATTCCAAATTTATGGTTCTGTTATTGAAATTACCTGATGCAACTATATTTTGGACTATAATCTCAGGCTCCTCTTCGATTTTTGTACCAGTTTCTCTTAAAATATCGATCACTGAATATACTGCATCGTGAACCATAGATGTTGATTTAGCACCAGTTATTACCAATTTACCAGAGGAAAAAACAAGTGAACTAATTTTTGGTTCTTTAGTCTTAAGGATCAAACCAGGGAATTGTTCGGGATTAAAACTGACTTGTAAAACATCATGATCTATTAGTTGTTGATAGATTGATACTAAATTTATTGTAGTAAACAAATTGACTGACGCGACACAATTTTGTATCACAATTCTAAAGTCTAATCCATCATCTAAGTTTTTTTGAGCTGAAGCACTTAACTTTCCAGACATAATTATAATTTTTTTAAAAAATCAATTTAAAAAGGTGTTTATATATATACTATTTATACTACTCACAATGGAAAAAAAATCAAAATCAAAATTATAAATTAAATCCACCCATTAAACTAAAAATAGCCAAATATTTTATTATTATTTTAATTTTTATCGACACCTATAAAGCTTTTAATTTAGAATAAAATTTGAGGTAATGATGCCTTGGAATTTACATAACCTACATATTACCATCTATATCCGAAAAATTGAATTATTTTAATAATTTTTCAAAAACGGAGGTAATATCATGACTACACATTTACGTTCAGATCAATTTGATGTATTACAAATTATTCATAATAAAGGTCCCATATTAGTGAAAGATATAAAAGATCATATTCCAATAGACCAAGGAAAAATTGAAGCTGCAGTCGGAACTTTATCAAATTATAGTCTTATAGAAAAAAATTCAATTAACAACATATTCTACGAACTCACAAAAAGAGGTATTGAAATAATTAAAAATGGTTTGCCTGAAAAAATTATACTCTCATTAATAATTGATCAACCACTATCTTTTCCAGATTTATCAAATTTATCCAAACTATCCAAATCAGACTTAACTGCAGGGATAGGTATCTTGAAAAAATTAGACTTAATATCATTTAATCAAGGAATAATTTCTTTTGACGAAAATATTTCAGCCATCAAATCTATTGATGAAATATTTGAATCTCTCAAATCTATATCAAAAAATAATACTCCCCGTGATCCAATCATAATTAAAAAATTAATAGAGCGAGGTCTAATTTTAAAAATAGATCACAACGAAGTAAAAGTAAATAGTTTAATAAACGATAAACAATTGGCAAAAATAATTGTCAAAGAAGAAATAACCAAACTTACCTCAAAAATGATCGCTGATCGATCATGGAATAATTATTCAATTAAACCATACTCATTAAAATCAAAACCACGAATAATATATCCTGGTCGTTTTCAACCATATAGACAGTTTATCGAACATCTAAAACGTAAATTAATAGGTTTAGGTTTCAATGAAATGAAAGGTCCAATTATAGAACAAGAATTTTGGAACTTTGATGCTCTCTATGCGCATCAAGATCATTCTGCACGAGAAGATAGTGATATCTTGCTAATCAAAAATCCTACCCATGGTGAGCTGATACAAAAAGATTTTATCGAAAATGTAAAACAAACTCATGAAAATGGATGGCAAACAGGTTCTATTGGCCATAATTATAAATGGGATCCTAAAAAAGCAGCAAGATTATTATTGAGACCACAAGGTACCTCAATATCCGCAAGAACTCTTTACAATTTAAAAATCCCGTCTAAATATTTTTCTATCGCAAGATGTTTTCGCCCTGATCAAATAGATGCAACACATGCAATTGAATTTAATCAAACAGAAGGGATCATATGTGATCCAAACATTACATTTAGAGATCTATTAGGTATCCTTAAAACTTTTGCAATAGAAGTTGCTGGCGCTGAGGAAGTACGTTTTCGTCCCGATTATTATCCTTTTACCTCTCCATCAGTTGAATTATCCGCAAAGCATCCAAAATTAGGTTATATCGAATTTGGAGGCGCAGGAATTTTCCGACCAGAAGTTACAAAACCATTTGGTATTGATCACCCAGTTTTAGCGTGGGGATTGGGTGTTGAACGTTTATTTATGACCAAATTTAATATTTCAGATATTAGATCTTTATATTCACAAGACCTTGATTGGTTAAGATCAGAAAAAGTATCCTCAGGAATGGAGGTAGATATTTAATGCCAACCATAGATATTTCAATAGAAGATTTTTCTAAATTAATAGAGTCAGATCATTTATTAACTGTTAATGAACTTGATAATCTAATATCATTTGCAATCGCAGAAGTCGACTCTGAACCTGATGGTCCCGATGAAAATGGACACACAAAAATATCCATTGATATAAAAACATCAAATAGACCTGATTTATGGAGCGCAGAAGGATTAGCAAGGTTAGTAAAAGGTAATAATGGAACACTTGGTTTACCAGATTTATCCTCTTCGCCTTCCGATTATAAAATTATTGTCGATCCCGAAACTGAGAAAATAAGGCCATATATTGCGGCTGCTATAGTTAGAGGTTTGAAATTCGATGACTTTTTAATTAAACAAATGATTCAAATTCAAGACAAATTAGACTATTCTTATGGACGAAAACGAAAAAGATCATCAATAGGTATCTATAACATTAACATGATTTCTTCTCCTATTCATTACAAGATGGTTGATCGAGATTTTGAATTTATACCATTAAATTTTGAAAATAATATGACTATAGAAGATATATTTTCAAATCATCCAAAAGGTATCGAATTTGGACATATCTTATCAAAATCAAAAAAAGTACCAATTTTGATCGACTCAGAAGAACGAGTTCTCTCACTTCCTCCAATAATAAATAGTCATGATGTAGGACGAGTTACCACAGAATCCAAAGATGTACTCATTGAGACTACAGGGACTGATAAAGAAACTGTACTCATCGCCCTTGATTGTGTAACTCAAGCCTTAAGAGATCGAGGAGGTGCTATAGAAAGTGTAGAAATCATCTACAAATCAAATATAGAAATAACTCCACAAAACACTCCTAAAGAAATAAAAATAAATCCAAAAATAATTAACTCATATTTAGGAACGGCTTTCACAAATGATCAAATAATAACATTTTTACAACAACGTCGTCATAACGTTGTCAAAATTGAAGATGAATTATTAATTAAATATGCACCCTGGAGAAAAGATATTCATCATTGGGTTGATATTTCAGAAGATATTGCCATGGCATCTGATTATAACACCTTAATCCCTACTATCCCAAAAGTAGTAACCTCAGGTAAAATTTCACCGTCATCAGAGGATGAAAACATGTTGAGAGAAATTTTCATTGGAATGCAACTCATAGAAGTAATGAATTATATTCTAACAGATCCGAATATCTTATCCGATAAAATTAACAAACCTATGAATAATTCTACTAAAGATATAGTGGAAATAAAAAATCCAATAACCTCAACTTTTAGTGTAATTCGATCTCAATTGTTACCAATACTACTTTCATTTGAATCAAAAAATACTCACATTGAATATCCTCATAAAATTTTTGAAATAGGAGAAGTAGTAAAAAACATTCAAAAAAATCTCCTCACTAAAACACATTCAGCAGTACTTTTAACAGGTAGTAATGAAACTTTTGAAACAATATTAAGTGTATTAGATGGTTTCATGAGACTTCAAAATCTGGATTATCATTTGGAAGATACAGATGATGAAATGTTCATCTCAGGTCGTAGAGCCTTGATAAAAATCAATGATTTTCCAATAGGAAAGATAGGTGAAATAAATCCATCAATACTCAATAATTTTGGCATAGAAGTCCCCTCGGCAGGTCTAGAAATTGATTTAACTAAAATCCCCAATTTAAGAATCAAAGAATATGATACAAATAAACTGTAGTTCATAATTTTAGATTATAATTATTTTTATTTGCAAAATGTTATCTGTATCCTTAAAACTATCATAACTAATTATAAGTGACCTTTTAAGTTTCAATAATGGCAATTGCCCAAAAAAGTGAATTTATTTCTAAAAAGAATTACCAAACAAATAAATCAACATCAATAAAATGGATTTTTAGTCATATCAAACGAAATTGGTATTTATTCATATTAACCATCACTTTAACAATTGTCAATTCTATATTTTCCTCATCCATTCCAAATCTTATAGGGGAAGCTTTTTTGTATTTCAATCAAGGTATATTGACTATATCCACATTATCATCTCTATCAATTCAAGTGCTATTATTTGGGATTGGTGCAGGACTTATTCAACTCATACAATCTTGGTCTAATGAATTTATTTCGCAACGCTTAGAAAGAGACTCTAGAGATGAGCTTTTAAGTTCATTATTAGGAAAAAGTCTAACTTTTCATGATAAACAACGAATAGGTGATTTGATGACAAGAGCAACTGGTGATGTCCGACAATTAAATTTCATGTTATCTCCTGGTTTCAATTTAGTTTTTAGATCTATTGTAGGTATAATTGTTCCTGTTACTTTTATGTATTTAATAAATCCACAATTAACTATAATTCCAATTATATATGTAATTGTTTTCATTACAGTTCTAAAAAAATATAGAGATAAGCAAGCACCTGTGACTATGAAAACAAGAATCGCGGCATCAAAAACTCAATCAAGATTGAATGAAACAATTTCAGGTATGTATGTGGTGCGTGCTGCGTCTGAAGAGGAGGAAGAACGTAATATATTTCAAAAAAATATAAATGAATTTAAAGATGCACAAGTCAAACTTGGTGAAATTCAAGCAAAATATTGGCCAACTTTAATTTTAGGTGTCTTTACAATTTTTGGTATTCTGCATTCAATTATTTTGTTAGATAGTTCGATTATTAATATAGGAGAGTTAATTTCATTTATTCTTCTATTTCAATTACTACGATTTCCAACTTTCATAAATATTTTTGCAATTACGGTTCTTACTTTAGGGGTAACTGCTGCAGGTCGTATTTTAGAATTATTAAAAGGAGAAAGCAATATTGATCTTAATCCAAATGGATACAAAGAAACCATTAAAGGAGAGATTGAATTTAATAACATTTCATTTGGATATGACTCATCATCTTTAATATTAAAAAATATAAATTTCAAAGTTTCACCCGGAGAAACAATTGCTTTAGTTGGCATAACTGGATCTGGTAAATCAACAATTACCAAATTACTTTCTCGACTATATGATCCAATTGACGGTCATATCTTTATTGATGGTATAGATCTCAAAAATTGGTCAATTGAGGCTCTTAGATCTCAAATGGCAATTGTTGAACAAGACATATTTTTATTTTCAAAAACAATCAAAGAAAATATTTTATTAGGTAAACCAAATGCCACAATGTCGGAAATTGAAAACGCAGCAAAACTTGCAAACGCACATGAATTTATAATGAAAACAATAGATGGTTATGACTCAAAAATAGGTGAGCGCGGAACAAAACTATCAGGTGGTCAAAAACAGCGTATTGCCATAGCTCGAGCTATGCTAAAAAAACCAAGATTATTGATTTTAGATGATGCATCATCTGCAATTGATAGTAAAACAGAAGATGAAATCAATAAAGCCATTAAAGATGTCTTAAAGCATCAAGTCAGTTTTCTCATAACTCACCGTATTGCTCAAATTAGGCATGCAGATAAAATTATTTTACTTGATGAGGGAATGATATCAGACATTGGGGATCATGATTATTTATTACAACATTCCCATCGCTATAGAGAGATATTCAGTGCATATGATGAATTCGAGTCATTCAAAATAAAGGAGGGTGTTTAAATGGGCTTTGTTATGGCAGGTTTAGGTCAATCAGATTATGACCGACAATATTCAGATATAACTTTATTAAGAAGGATATTCAAATACTTCCTTCCCTATAAATTATCCATTTTAATCATAGGTTTTACTATAGGACTATCTTCAATAGCTGGAGCATTAGTACCTCTTTTTATTTCAGATACTTTAGATAGTTTAAACGATAACATAGAATTTTCAGCGATTAATCTTCTTTTAATAATAGTATTAGTTTTCACAATTTTAAATTTTGCAATGAACGCAATCACACAAATTTTAAGTGCAAAGACTGTCCAAAATGCGGTTGTTGACCTCCGAAATAATGCATTTAATTCCCTTCTCGATAGAGATATGTCTTTCTTCGATAAAGAGCCTACAGGTCGTTTAGCCTCAAGGGTAGTAAATGATACCAATTCATTTGGACAAGTCATATCATTAACTGTTAACTTATTAGGTCAAATTATATTAGTCTTTTTTGTAATTTCAATATTAATTGATATTTCTGTAAAACTAACTATTGTTTTATTGATTTTTGCTCCAACCGTCATATTAGTAGCTTTAGCCTTTAGAAAAATTGCAAGAAATGTATCATTAGGCTCACAAAGAATTTTAGCAAAAGTAAACGCCTTAATCCAAGAAACCACATCGGGTATTTACATTGCCAAAAGTTTCAGAGCTGAAGAAGTACTTTATGATGAATTTGATAAATTGAACATGAATAGTTATAGTATCAATATTAAACGAGGTTTAGTTTTCAATTCTATATTTCCTATACTTTCTATGTTGACAGGCCTTGGGACCGCAATGATTGTATATTATGGAGGTATCTCTATTTTAGAAACTAACAATTTTCTTTCGAATATCATATCGGCATTCCCAGGTCAAGAATTAACCATTGGTCAATGGTTTTTATTTCTTCAAGGATTAAACTTATTTTTCTTTCCTTTAATTTCCATCGCTTCTTTTTGGGCACAATTCCAACAAGGTCTGGCTGCTTCAGAAAGAGTATTCTCTCTCATTGATGCAGAAAATGAAGTTATTCAATATGATGATCAAATTATAGAAGACCCTAAGGGAAACATAAATTTTGAAAATGTTACTTTTGGTTATGAAAAGGAAAATCTTGTATTAGAAAATTTTAACCTAAAAATTAATAGTGGGGAAAAACTGGCGATTGTCGGGCATACTGGTGCAGGTAAGTCTACAATTGCTAATTTAATTCAAAGATACTATGAATTTCAAGATGGTAAAATTTTAATTGATAATCAAAATATCCGATCATTAGATTTAATAAATTATCGAAAACAATTATCAATAATATCTCAAGATGTATTTTTATGGAATGCTACCATACGAGAGAATTTACTCTATGGAATTCCAAAAACTAATGACATTGAAGATAAGTTAAATCTTGTTCTAAAAGATGTTCAAGCTTTGACCTGGATTGAAAAGTTACCAAATGGATTGGATACTCGAGTGGGTGAAAGAGGTCAATCGCTAAGTATGGGACAACGACAATTAATCGCATTTGCAAGAATTCTTTTGCGAAATCCTGCAATTTTAATCATGGATGAAGCCACTGCATCATTAGATCCTTTTAGTGATTTATTAGTCCAAAAAGCGACAAATAAAATTCTTGAAGGACGAACTTCCATAATTATTGCCCATAGACTGTCTACTATTAAAAATGCAGATCGTATTATAGTATTATCTGATGGCAAAATATTAGAAGAAGGTAATCATCAAGACCTTTTAAGTAAAAAAGGTCATTATGCAGATTTATATGATACTTATTATAGGCACCAATCTTTGGAATATATTGAAAATTTCAAGTAAAACAAATATAATTATTACAAGTTTTAACTGCATATAATTTTAACTGCATATAATTTTAACTTCATATAATTTTAATCAAATATAACAAAATTCAAACTCTGATTTATTTTTCAGTTGGCTTAAATCACGCAAATTTTATATATGTTTTTGCATTATTCAATTTAATTGGGTGTCATTACTTTTTGCAATCTAAAGAAAATGGATTATATCACAAATTATTGGAAAAAGACAAAAATTTCTCAAAAAATTCACTAAATCACCATATTCTCAATCCACACCCACCAATTAATGATGTAAATACATTAAATTTCAAAGAATTATTAGCTCTTGGTTATCTAAGAACAAAGAAAAATGTAACACTGAAAGAATTAGAGTTATTTTTGCAATATTCTCCGGATGAAATAATTAAATTAATTACATATTTTAATACATTAATCGGTATTGAAATAGAATTTAAACAATTCAATAGCAATAATAAAATTTTATACTTCATACATTTGATCAAATTCAACCTAAACATTATCTTTCAAGAAAAATCACAAAAAGAAAAATCAAATTCAAAATCTATACAAAATAGTTTGATCACCCATGAGTTAAAAAACAAAATAATTATATTAATTGGATTATATTCACTACTTGGAGAAACTTCTTTATCTAAATTAAATGAATTTTTGCCTCCAAATCTTTTTAATTACAAACATGAAGAATTACAACTTAACATTATAAAACTTATTAGTCTTGCATCTTTATCAACAGAATTCTATTTTGTAACTATAGACGATAAATGGGTATTTTTCAATGGATCTATTAATTCATCTATATTGAACATTCAATCAAAAAAAATACTAAAAAATTATCCTCAAAATAAAATTTTAGGATTTTTTAATTTTTCAAAAATTTATAAAGTTTCAGAATTTAAAGAATTCTTATTAAAAAATTCTTTAATCTCAGATCTTTCAGCTTATGAATTAATTGGTTTACTAAGAAGTTCAAATTTAATTAAAGGACATTTTATCAATAAAAATCAAATTTATATAAACAAAAAAACCACTTCAAATATTGATTTGAATGATCTCAATTTAATTGAATTTGGCATCATAGGTTATCTGTCTACATTCGATAAACCAAATATAAAAAAAATATCACAAATGTTTTCAACAAGTAACAAAGAATCTAAGAATATTATTGAATATTTATTGAATTTTCTAAATATAGAATTTGAAATAAGTAGAAATGGTCAGGTATTTTTATACACAAATTTAGATCTACCACCCCTCACTAACTATTTTAATTTGTCTGATGATCATAAACGAATAATTGGCCATATGACATATCGCACCAAAGGTACTTTTTCAGATTTATCTCTAATTTCCAATATCAATGTTGATACTTTGAAAAAATATCTATATGAATTAGTAGGTATGGGTTTTATTAAATTAAACTGCAATGAAAATGAATTTGATAATGTTCTTTTAAAATACCCTATAACCCCTCGTTATGTAAACAATATCCAAAACTCCATAAACAAAAATAAAGAAAATATTATTCAAAGTATTAAATCTTCAAATGAAATTGATTGTTTGCAACTATCTATCGTTTTTAATGTTTCAATTCCCTACATTCATGACATTATAGGAGAATTGTCCTATCATAATGAAATATATGTTCTCAATTTTCATAACAATAAATATCAGACTCAATTAAATATTCAATCAATAAAAACTATTCACTGTAATGTTTGTGAAATATTTGTCGAAGCATTTGGACCAAATTGTAATCAATGTGGTGCTCAATTTGAAACCTGTGTTATTTGTAAAACTCCACTTTATAAAAATCAAAAAATCATAACTTGTCATTTTTGCAATAATTCAGGACATAAACATCATATGGAAGATTGGTTAAAGATCCAGCCGGAATGTCCTATATGTAAAAATTCACTATCTACCATCTCAAAGGAGGTAATTTAATTTGGCAATTTACTCTTGTAAATATTGTAATCAAAAATTTACAAAATTACCCAAATTTTGTACACAATGTGGAAAATCTACTTCTACTACTTCAGATATCACTGAAAAAGAAAAAATAAATAAAGTTTTTGAAGTTAGAAACACTGAACAAAAGCGCAAAATTTCTTATTCCGATTTAAATTATAAATCTCAAAACATTCCTATTTCAAATCTTTCCTCTCTTACAAAGGATATCGAATATACAATTGTCACAATAAGCGATCATATACATAATTTAGAAAAAATTTCTAAATCTATTGAAGGAACGAACGATGAGATTGAAAATGCTGTAAAAAATATTGAAGAAGATATAAACATGCTCATCAAAAATAATTCTGAAATTGAAAACATAAACTATTTACAGAAATTGGACACAGAAGTAGATCTAATAATCAAAGATCAAATAAAAATTAATAATTTACAACAAGAATTTTTAGAAAATTCTCCCAAAGAGATATCAAATGTAAAAAATAGTTTAAAGTCACTACAAAAAGAAATCACGGCTTTAGATCATATTTCTACTAAAATTATTTCTTCTCAATCAAATATTGATCTAATGGAATATCATGAAAAATTAAAAAATTTTAGTGAACAAATTAAAAATGAAATAGAAAAAATTAAGTTAATAAAAATTCAAAATTTTGAAATTGAACAACAAAAAATCAATGCAGAACGAGAGGCAATCAGAGCTGAGAAAGCCAAACGGGAAAGTATAATTTCATTCAAGGTTACAAGTATAACTTCTGAAAAAATCGTAAGTAATCTATTCGCCTATATTGGTGTAATGTTTATCATATCAGGAGTAATATTTGGACTTACTTTTTCATATGTACAATTTATACAACCATTTTTCCCCCAGGATGCCTTTTTTTCTAGAGCTCTTACAGCTATTTTGCTACTTTATCTTTTATCATTTATATTTTCAATATTTCCTCCGATTTTATTATCAAAACTTACTAATTCATTTTCAAACACACAGTCATTTTTCATATCTATAGGAGTATTAATATCACAATTCTCCCTATATTTACAAGCTTTCTATTTTGAAAACTTAAATGAATTGGACTTTATTTTTCCATTTTTAGGTCTATTATTAAGCTCCATCTTTATTATTATATCTCTTAAAATAAATAGTCAATTATTAGCATTAAACGCTACACAATTTTTATTATGGATTACTTACCTTACTTCATTTGTTCGATTTTCAATCAGTAATTTCAATTTAACTCCTTTCTTGGTTTCATTGTTTTATATTCTGTCCCTATTCATTTGTATATTAATTATGCTTAAATCTAAAATTTGGGCTCCATTAATTTTATTTGATTTAATTTCGCCAATTTTAATTTATTTTAGCTTTATAAACGGAGATATATTTGCCCCTCAATTTTTATTAGTCATCATACCCATTACTAATGTCTATCTTAAAATCAAAAATCTATTTCCTACCCCAAATTCTTTCTCTCATTTCGTCACAACTACCTCTTTGATTTCACCCAATCTTTTAGCATATTTCATGATTTTTTCAGAAAATTACATTTTTGCATATAATAATTTTTGGAATTCAATCTATATTTCAATTATATTTTTATCATTTTTTGTTTTATATTGGGTATATGTCATACTAGAAAAGGAATTAAATTTCTCAATAAAAATTCCAATTTCTATTAGTTTTAAAGACTCAAATGTTATTGTAAGAGAATATTCCCGAAATTTAAATTGGTTAATGTTAGTCAGTTTTCTTATTATGTTATTAGTTGTGATTGAATTATTAGATCAATTCGCTATCTTCTCGGTTTTATTAATTAGTGTTGTCATGAGTTTACTTGTCATAATTTCAATTAAATACAAATTTGAAGACTTAGTAACTAATAGTACTATATTAATGTTGATAGAGGCTCAACTTTTCTTTTTCTTAATTAATAATAACCAACAATTTATGTTTGAAGTAATTAATATCCCCATTATACTCATTTATTTAGCAATATTCACTTCTATTTTCTATTTTGTTGATTTATATAAACCAATTATCAAATTGTTTAATTCTCAAATTAATTTAAAATTATTAAATTCTTTAATTATAATTATCACCATTTTTAATTATATTAATCTACTTCAAAATCCAAGTTATGAGGTCATTTTCACTTCATTTGCAATCATTAAATTTTTGATTATTACTGAATTTGTCAGTAGAAATATCAATAATCAAAATTTCGACTCATTTTTTATATATCTTATCTCAATCGGACTTTATATAATTTTCATAATTTCTGGTTTTTATTATTCAGACAGCATACAAATAGATCTTGGACAAGCATTGGTGACAAATATTTTCAATGACTTATTGACTATACTCCCCTTTATTTGCATACAATTATATCTTTACTATATTGCATTTTTAGGTCGTAATTATTATCGTAATTCCGAAACTGAAAAAAGTATAAATAATTTAAATCCAATATTAGATAAAAATTATATTTTTGTAATTCCAATTCTTATGAACCTTTATCCATTTGCAATCCTCTCCTACTTTAACTCATATTTTGCAAATCAAAAAGATCATCAAGTTATATTTTCAATTTTTATTACAATTTATTTTGTTTCTTTACCTGCTCTGGTAATGATTTCAAGGTATAAAAAATCCTCAACTTTCAACACTATTTTTAGTTTGTCAAGTTTTTATACTCTAATATTTACTTCCATCGTCATTGGATTATTTACTCAATTTGTTGAATTCATTATTAATCCAAATTTCTTAACCTCAATTCCAGCACCAGACACATTTCTACGACCAGATCTCTCATTATTACTATTTATTATTCTTATAACAGTCACCATATTATGGACCTTAAAGCTCAATATTTCAGAAATGTATTTTAATTTAAAAGAAAAACATCCACAAAATAATTCAGGAGGTTTAAACAAATGAGCCAAACAAATAATACCCCAATTCAAGAAATTCTTATTTCATTTTTTTCAAAATTCATGTCCTCTACCATTAAAGATCAAATATTTTTAATGTTTCTTATTTTGACTTCCTACATAAATATTATAATTTATCCAAATATTTCATTTTTCAACGATATTGAATATTTTATAACGACTGTTCTCTGTATTCTTATATTATTCACTACATTTTACTTAATTTACATAAATAATACTAATAGTAATTCCATTTATTATTCCATTATAATCTTACAATTTAATATAATATATTCTGCATTTTATACTAATTGGCCATTTTATTTTACTATTTTTTCAACACTTAATTATATCATAACAAGTATTATTATCCATAAACGAAATGATCTGTACAATACAAATGCTATTATATATAATTTAACCGCCATAATTCTTGGTTTCTTATATTATTGTTATATTCTTAAACCTCAATTCAGTTTATTATCTATTGAAATAATAATAATCGAGGTCTTAATAGGAGTTTTATTTATATTACACTCTAATGAATTTAATAATAGTTATTTATTCTCAGTGCCCCTTCTACAGATCATTTTATTGACTCCTGCAATGCTAAACTTAGATTTTTTCCCTTCGTCATATATTACCACATTTAATAATATCGATCTTCAAATTTTCCTATTTACATTATATATGATTACGATCTATGGTCTTTACTTCAAATTAAATATTTCTGAAACTTTTTCCAATTTTTATGGTGTTTTATCAATACTGCTTATAATTTTAGGTACCACTTTAGAAATACTAAGTGCTCCATTATTAAATTTTATTGGCTCAAATCAATTCAATCTAAATTTAACAATGTTTTCTATTACGTTCATTCTTTATATTACAATACCATTTTTCGATACAATAATTAATAAAAAACCAATTAATCACAATAAGACTCCTACCGCATTAATGGGCTTATTTGTTACTAATATTTTTACCATCTTCAATTTTTCATCCACATCGTCCACCGAAATAAATCACTTATTTTTAATGGTCTCATTAATTATGATCTCTTTATCATTTGCAAGATCTTCAGAGATATTACATGGATCAATCACAGTTTGGCAATTTGCAATACTTCTACAATTCCATTTTATAGAAACTTCTTATTTTAATCTAATTCAAATGATAGGTTTCATATTTTTGGTGAGTCTAAAAACAATCTCCTTGATAAGGATAAAACATATTACTTCTCTTGTTTATTATAATTTAATAACCATATACTCATACATCACGATTGTCTCATTTATTGAAATAATGAACCCATCTTTAGAAACGAATTTAGTTGTATATCTTGTTGCAAGTATAATACCCTGGATTTCAAGAATTTTTAATAATAATATTGATTTAAATTTAACTCTTATTTATTCCCAAGCGTTCTCTATAGTAATTTTAACTCTATTCTCATCAGAATTTAATGAAATTGGTTTCCTTTCCCTAATTAGTAACAATATTAGAATAGATCTCATTCTATCATATTATGATATTTTCTTTTTATTATTTGGAATTTATTTATTTATTACAACATATATTAACAACAATAAACATGAATCATCGATACCAAACGCATATATATCTCAAGCATTGATCATTATACATATAATTTACTCTTTTGTAGATGATTTTACAATCCATTACTTATCATTAATTCCTTACTTATTGACTCCTCTTTTGATTTACTTTAGATATCCTAATATAACAAAATTATCATATGTTGTAATATTAAATACTTTTACAATTGGTGTTTCAGCTTTCCAACAATCTCTAAATTGGAGTTTTCTAAATTATGAAATACCTTTCATATTAATTGCATATATCTCTGGTCAACTATTACCAATTATAATTGGGTACCGATATAAAAATCTGTATAGAACTAGATATCTTCAATTTGGGCACATATCTTTAATGGTTCTATTTGCATTATTTGACTTTTTTATAATCGTTCCTCCACAATTACTAATTTTCGTTATACTTGTCATATATATAATCTCAAATCCACTAATTGCCGAGGAATTTAAAGATTATAGTTTAATACTGCCTCTATTAGTTAATGTAGGATTTTTCTCATTAATAAGGCGTTATAGCATTCTAAACTTAAACGATTTAGGGCCGATTTTGACATCAGATGCTTATGGTTTATCCTTAATATCTATTCTAATAATTTTATTAACTCTTAGTATATTTTACTTTAAGGTTTATCAAGAAAATGAAAAACTAAGAGAACGATATATAAATTCAATATTAGGGTATATGTTAATTTTATCTGTCCTACAACTATTTTTTGAATTAAGAAACCCTGTGATGACAGTAGTTATATCATTAGGAATATCATTAATCGTATATTCTTCATACCGTGTTACTGGACAATTCTCAACCGGATTAATTTATAGAAGTGCTTTCGGTCAATTAGTATTGCATCTAACATCCAAACAAATAATGATCTTAAATTCTTTAGGTCAAACTTTCTTCATAACGAATTTCACCTTATTACTTTATGCTTTGATTGTGATATATGCTACAAAAGGAACTTACACTGAAAAACAGCAAAGTGGTTATGCAATATCAATTATATCTGTACTAATTATAATCTTTGTAGGTTGGTTAAATCTAATTGACCCAAGCCACTATTTAATTGAGCTTAATTCATTATTACTAATTAGTCCAATTTTAAATGAGTTAACAGATAAAATCAAAAATACAGAAAATTCATCAATTTGGTTAGTAAGTTTAGGCACTACATTATTATTAACCGTAGAAGACAATTTCACAACTCTCATCAATTTTGGCCTTTTCAGTGATAATTATCCCATTGTTATTAATATTTTATTTTATTTTGTATGTTTAAATTTTCTATTAGTCTTCAAAAATTATATCGATAATCAAAGTTATATGAACTATGTTTACTATATATCCTTCATAATTATGTTTTCAGTTTCAACTCTTATAGTTTATGTGATACACCCAATTTTATTAGGAATAAGTATACTTTCATTATCTGGAATTCATTTGTTTTCACCAGCAATAAACACAAGGTATGAAATTCCAATCTTGCAATCAATATTGTTAATAATATTTGGTACCCATAAATACTATTTATCATTATTTTTTATCTTTGATATCCAACATATATTTTTGATAATCTGGTCCATAATCACCTTGGTTGCTTGGTATATAAAAGGCGTTGACAAAGAATTAAATATAATATCAATGAGTATATTTACCGTATCTTCAATTTATTCATCACTATCAATATCTATTTTAAACTACATTCCTATCTTGCATATTCTATTACCTTTAATAGTTATTATTTTCTTTTTTGCCTTTTCAAATAGAGTCCGTAGTGAATATGTTAAATTACATTTCATAACTTTTATCATTATGTTATCCTCTCTCTTGCTAATATCATTCACACAGATGATCTTACTAAATGGCAACATATTACTAATATATCGATTTTTATTAGATTGGATAATTTTTATACCTATTACAATTCAGATGATATTATATCTACAACCTTTCATAAATAATGTATATATGAATTCCTCAAATATTGAACTATCAAATTTAGATTTGAAAATAATCATTACTGTAATTTTTGTTAATATAATTTCTTTTCTTATTGGCGCAGAGCAATTTTTCTCAATAAAATTGATGGTTATCGCAATATTACTTTGGTTTATTTCATCTTCATTTACTCGAAAAACTTTAGCATGGTTTACTTCTATATATACTATCTTTGTTTATGGGTATTTAATAACACAAATAGGAAGTCAAAATTCAGGTTTACAACCCGAGTACTTCTATTTATTAACGATTTTTGGTTTCATAATGCTAATTTTTGGTTTATTGAATGAAAAATATTTCAAAGGAGAACCTCTCACAACATCACTTACAGTATCAGGATCAATTTTGAGTGCCATATCTATCGTCTCTCCCCTATTTCTTAGATCACCAGATTTGACTTTTATAAATTTAGAAAATGATGCGATATTTATTCAATTTTTAGTTAATATAGTTTGGGCAATTTTGGGAGTAATCTTATTCAGATTAAGCAGAACACTAAAGAAAACATATCTTCGCAGATTATCATTAGGTATATTGGTAGCTGATATTTTTAAAACTGCTTATGATATCTTCATACAATCATCAAACCCATTAATTCGAACAATTGGTGCGATAACTTTAGGTGTAGTCTTGATATATATCTTTTATTTATTCTCATCAGAAGAGCAAGAAACAGTAAAATCCCATCATCTTGATTGACTGATGATTCAAAATCAAATAATAATACACCAAAATCACATAATGAAATAACATTTAATAGTTATTTTCCTTTTTATAAATATGGAAAAAATAAATTTTCCTGGGTTACATATTTCATCGCATTTTTCAAGGTTCTCTGATGGGGATCCTGCGAATATTGTGTATTTTGCTAATCATGCTATTTATTTCGATGAAGCATTCATTCAAATGTCTCAAAAAAAAAACTATTCATGGGAAAATCGAAAAGATATATATCTGATACCAATTGTGGAGCAAAACGTAAAATTCATATCACCATTACCTGTTAGTCAGAAAATCATAGTTTTAACTGCAATTACTCATATAGGTTTTAGCTCCTTTAGATCAAATCACGCGATTTATGTAAGTAAAGACGATGAATATAAATTAATTTCACATGGTTATTTAAACCGAGTTTCTGTAGATGCAAATTCATTTAAATCAATGGAGATTCCTTCAGAATTAAAATCAATATTAGAAGAATATAAAATCCCACCTAAAAAATGGGATGATTATATTTCTCAATTATAGTAAATATTAAAAATTCCTTTAAAATCATCAAAAATATTTATAATTTCAATAAGGTTATATTTTTCTTTCAATTATAGTAGTTATGTCAAATGAAATGATTAATTTTTTATCAACATTAATATCTTATCCTTCAATAAGTTCGAACCCAAATAATTCACAAGATAGTAAAAATTTGGCTAATTTTATTATCGACTCTTACACTAATTTAGGATTTAAGATGGAATTAATTGATAATCAAATTGAGGGAAAAAATCCTCTGATATTTGGTAAATTTGGGGATGACCCTAATAAAAAAACCATAATGTTTTATTCTCATTATGATGTCCAACCTGCATCAATACAAGACGGATGGGATACTGAACCATTTGATCTTATAGAAAAATCAGATGGTTATGTTTATGCTCGTGGTGCTTCTGATGATAAAGGTCCTATCACCGCTACTTATTTTGCTATGAAGGAGTTACTTGAAACAACCAGTGACATACCCGTAAATATCGCAATATTATATGAAGGAGAGGAAGAAAGTTCATCACATGGTTTTGAAAAAACAGTATACAAAAATAAATCATTTTTTTCTGATATTGATGGTATTCTTATATTGGATACATCATGGTTCACAGATCATCGACCATCATTAGATTACGGTCTCAGAGGATTAACCTATATGGCGATAAACGTATCTGGACCAAATAAAGATCAACATAGTGGATTAGTTGGAGGAACTATCAGAGAACCCATGTCAGATTTAATTTTTATCCTATCAAAACTAATAGACTCAGATGGTAATGTCCAGATTGATGGTTTCTATGATGATGTTTTACCACTAAGTGATGCCGAAAATGAGCTTTATGATGAAATTGATTTTAATATTAATGATTATGTTAGTTATTTAGGTCGTAATTCTTTATTCCAACAAAATTCAAAAACTACGTTAATGAATATGTGGCGTAATCCCTCTCTAAGTATTCATGGGATTCAAGGTGCATTTAGTGGTTCAGGATCAAAAACAGTAGTTCCTGCATCAGTGACTGGTAAAGTGTCTATGAGATTAGTTCCAAATCAAGATCCAAAAACTATATCAGAAATATTTATTGCATATGTGAATAAAATAGTTGAAAATATGAATACTCCAAATTCAGTATCAGTAGAGCCAATTGGATTAGGTGAGTGGTGGTATGGAGATGTTAATAACTTTCTATTTGACTCTGCAAAATCTGCAATTGAAAATTATTGGGGCAAAGAACCTAATTATGTGAGGTCAGGTGGGTCAATTCCAATTATTCCTTTTATGGAAAAAACATTTAATGCGCCCGCAATAGGACTGCCAGTAGGTCAAAGTTCTGATGGCGCACATAGTCAAAACGAACGATTAAGAATAGAAAACTTAGTCGGAGCAAAACATGTTATAATCAATTTATTGAATAAAATTTCGAATTTAAATTAAATCTCAAAAGATATCAATAAATAATTTAGTACATGAATAAATTTGTAAAATGGCATTTAATTCAGTAGAACACATTCGATTACAATTATTAAAAATACTCAGTAATTGGCCAAAAACAGTAAACAAACAACAAGAAGATTATGCTGTTTTATCAATAAATAATTCTCTCTCCTATCATGTATTTTGTGCTATATCAAAATCGAAAATATTACTTCCAAATATTCCATCATTAAAATACAAAACTATATTTTTAGATTATAACCCCATTGATACAAATATTATGTTTTCACCGTATTCAAATTGGTTCGAAATCGATTTAAACAATTTAGATTTTACATCCATAATTCCAAAAGTAGAATTAATATATCGATATACTGCAAATAAATCCATTGAAATTTAATTTAAACTGCTATATGATCATAATAGGAGCATTAATAATATCTAAAAAAATTCGGTTAATAGATAGAAATGAGTGCTTATACTCCCAATGAAATCAGTGATTTCCTAAAAAATAATTCTAAGATTAAAATTAATGAGATAATTAATGAATACGATGAAATAAATTTACATCTGCATGATGAATTAAAAATAAATGAAAATTTAAAAATTTACCAAATTAATCAAGGTTATCACAAATTCTATGAAATATATTGTATATCATGTAGAGATGTAATTGTTCGATTTTCATAATAAATTTTACTTTTTCCCAATAAATTTTGGAGGATTAAAAAATACAGGGGTGGATGCTGCACCTCTTCGTACATCAACCTCAAAATTCAATATGCCTGATATTTCTCTAAACCTTTTTCTAAGTGTAACGGGGGTTATTAATGCTGCATCAGTTACCATTTGTTGTGTTCTTCTCTCTCCCGTATGCATTGTCGCTAAATAAATTACTGCCGCCGCAATAGACATTGGTGATTTACCCATATCTAACTTTAAATCTCTAACTTTTCTTAAAATATTTCTTGCCTCCATCTCAGTATTAGAGGTCAATTCCAATTTACTAGCTAATCTCGAAATCATTTCATTAGCTTTTGTTATTTTTGGTTTAATATTTAATTCAGTCATATATAATCTCATACATCTCGCAATAACTTTTTTTCCCTCTGCAGATGCCTCTTCTAAATCCACCAAAATAATCGCAAAATTATGTTTTCTCGATGCTAAATACAAAGCCGCAGCTATCATGGAATTTATTGATCTCCCTCTTATTAAATCTGCATTTAATGCCTTTCTGTAATAACGAGATGCAGTAGACAATACTTCATTTGGGAGTTTTAATAAAGCACCTAACCTTTTTAATTCTCTTATTGCGATTTTTAAATTTCTAATTTCACTACTTGATGATGTTTGATTTATCCATCTTAATCTCTTCATCCTATATGCCATTACATTATTTATTTGATAACCATTAGCATCTCTATTTGAGCTATCTATCTCTGTTATTAATCCATAATCTGCTTTTAAATTACTAACTATACTACCCGCTCTAATGTTTTCATATGAATTATAATTATGGTCATTATATCCTTTAGTATTCACGATAATTTTATCTATAACTAGACCACAATCACCACAAACCCAGTCTGATATACTCTTCATTAATCTTTTTGATCCACAATCGACACATCTCTCTCTCAATAATCTTCACCCATTTACCACAATTCGTGGCCCATATGTCACCATATGGTTTTGAACATATTTAAATATATTGAGGTACCATCATTAGTGGTACTATTATTTAACAATATAATATATTTTTATCTACTTCTTGAATTATTTACTAAAAATATTCTGACTATATATTTGAGCAGTAGAACTATGTCCCAATAAATATTCCATGCTAATATCGCAGGACTACCAAAATTACCTTTCATCAATCTTCCTAAATCATAAAATAGATAAAATGCAAATAGACATGCCCCTGCAATCGATAAAAATAGTATAAAAATATCCGAAACAGCAACGAATGCAGTATAAATTGATAAAATTAAAATTAATAATAATCCCAGGAAAAGATATTTTCTCATATATTGAACATCAGGTTTGTTTACATAAGTAAAATAGTATATTCCTCCTACTATCAATCCAGTCGTTGATAAAGTAGAAGTTAATATTTCAAAACCTCCTTCAATTGACAGTACAACACTGAATAAAAATCCTAATGTCACCGATGTTGCCACAACAAATACATAATATAATTTTTCTAAATTTTCCTCAGATCTTACAAAAAATCTCATAATTATTACTATAAACTCAACTGCAACAGCTAACCCATAATATATTGGATTTATTGGAAACAATATAATCATAAAACAAATTACTGCAGTAAATAATAAACCATTGAATATTAAATTCAAAGTTTTTTGTCTTATGACATCTTCATCCGTTAAATAATTAGGTGACTCAAAATTATTAGAATTATAATAAGGTATACTCATAATGTAAACATACAACATACACTTATATTTTAATTGTTAAAAAAATGTTGAATTCATATTTACAAACTAATTACGTATGTTTTTTACATTCAAACTATTTTTTTCATAAATGAAATCATGATTATAGTA
>Ga0255759_10000415_pt1 | contig 38371 bp, 59 predicted proteins | sample 101ome_20_FD_179959 | JGI IMG/M metagenome (GOLD analysis project Ga0255759, IMG submission 179959) | Coastal salt marsh microbial communities from the Groves Creek Marsh, Skidaway Island, Georgia - 101404AT metaG (version 2) | ecosystem: Environmental > Aquatic > Marine > Intertidal zone >... | reverse complement strand
ATGCTGTATTGAACTTCATTCATAATGAAGCCGCCGACCTTCGGCCGAAGACGCTTGTGATGTCTGACCTTAAATGGAAATATCTAGTACGGTCGGCCATGCGTGGTAAAAATATTATGATGACCGGTCCTGCAGGTTGCGGTAAGACAATGGCTGCTAAGCGATTGGTTGATGCATTGGATCGGCCGCATTTCTATTTCAACCTCGGCGCGACGCAAGATCCGCGCGGTACGTTGATTGGTAACACCCATTTCAAGAAAGATGAAGGTACATTGTTTTCACCATCATTGTTTGTCAAGGCACTTCAAACTAAAGATGCAATCATCTTGTTGGATGAGTTGAGTCGAGCACATCCGGAGGCTTGGAACATTTTGATGACAGTACTCGACCAAGGTCAGCGGTATCTGAGATTGGATGAACACCCCGATGCTCCGACTATTGATGTTGCGGAAGGCGTAACATTTGTGGCGACAGCAAATATTGGTACGGAGTACACTTCTACCCGAGTAATGGATAGGGCATTGGTAGATAGGTTCATTGTTATTGAGATGGATTCATTGACCGTAGAAGAGGAGGCGCAATTGTTGATTGATTTGCATCCTAAGTTGACTGTCGCCCAAGCTAGTAATATCTCAGAAATCGCATGCATGACGCGTAAGGAGATGTTGTCCGAAACTCCTAGAATTAGTAGTGCAATTAGTACGCGACTTAGTGTAGAAATTGCAGGGTTGTTGGAAGATGGATTTACATTGGCCGAAGCCGCAGAAGTTTGTATCTATCCATTCTTCGAAGCCGATGGTGGTATTGATTCGGAGCGCACCTTTGTGAAGCAGATTGTGCAGAAGTTCGCCGGTGAATCGTTTGGAGATGACATTGCTGATATCTTCAACACCGCCCAGGAAGAAGATGCAACAAATTGAGTTAAAAAGGTAACTTTTTTTAAAAAAGATTTGTCTAAAAGGAATTAAATACTTATCTTTAAGTAAAGAAAAAAGGATGAAGAATAAAGTATCAAGCTTTTGGCTGCAGAATGATTGGGATGATGATGGACTTGACCTGTTAAGTGGATCAGCCGTTAAGCCTAAGAAAGGTAAGGATCCGGTCAAATTGGCAGCATACCGTAGGGCAGTTGCAAACTTCGTTCGTATCGTAACTGGCGAATCTATTCCGGTTAGATTTACTACCGATGGCTATAGTATGACCAATGGTAAAGAAGTTATTATTTCTGCTACATTGGATGATAAGCAATTTGATTATGCCGTTGGATTGGCATTGCATGAAGGGTCACATTGTAAATTGACTAACTTCGATGACATAGTAGGACTGGAAAAGTACATTATACAGAATAGTGATAATCAAGACTTCCTTGATATGTACTTTGATAAGCATTTACGTCCACTTCGCCTTCCGGATTATATAGGAACACCTTATGATAGGAATTTTGCTGCATTTAATCATCTTTGCAATACTGCGCTTAAAGATTTGATCAACATCGTTGAAGATAGACGAATCGATTCATATATTTATCGTAATGCTCCAGGCTACCGCGGTTACTATCAAGCGATGTATGATAAGTATTTCAATGATAACATTATTGATAAAGGACTTCGATCCGATGAATTTCGTACGGAGGATTGGGAATCTTATTTGTTCCGTATCATTAATATTACAAATGAACATCGAGATCTTGATGCACTTAATGCATTGAGGCAGGTATGGGAGATCCTCGACCTTAAGAATATCGATCGTATAGAAAGTACTTTAGATAGTATCGATATTGCATGGAAGATATTTCAAGTTGTTGAGCAGCAGATTGTCCCGCCGGCGGCACCTAGTCAACCCGGCCAAGGACAAGATGATGACACAAGTCCAGAATCAAAGGACTCACAAGACTCACAAGATTCTTGCGATGCTAACGATGATCAGCATGTCGATGATGATGGTTCGACGGCCGAAGGTAGTGAAGCAATTGGCCAAGCTAGTGACAGCGGCGGTAATATGTTAAGCGATAAACAACGAGATAGATTGGATCGTGCAATTGCGCGCCAACATGACTTTATCGAGGGTGATGTGAAGAAGAGTAGAATTACGAAGAAGATTAACAAGCAAGTTCAAAGTATGGAACATGCTGGTGTTGAGCAACATGAAGTGAAATATAATGCAAATTATTATCATAATGAGGCCATTACGACCGATGTAACAATTATTCGTAACTTCAGCAGAGAATTGATCAATAATGTAGACTCCGGTATGTATATGTCTTATAAATCTTATGAGGATGAAGTATTAGATGGAATCCGGATGGGCACAATGCTTGGAAAGAAATTGAAGATTCGTGCTGAGGAGCGTGTCACTAAATTTAATCGCCGACGTTCCGGTAAGATTGATAGGCGAATGATTGCAAATGCAGGTTTTGGTGCCGAAGCTATTTTTGAGAAACTTGAATCGTTTGCATATGAGCCTGGCATGATACATGTATCAATCGACAACAGCGGTTCGATGAGCGGTGATAAGCTAGGTCGGAGTATTACCACTGCAACCGCAATTGCAAAGGCATGTAGTATGATTGACAATATGGAATGTATTATTAGTTTTAGAGCTGGGTCGTATGTAGGCACCGATGGTGCTTGGAATCAATATAAGCCGACTGTATTGATTGCATATAATAGTCGTAATCATAATATGAATGAGTTGCGCGCTTTGATGCCACATGTATGCTCCGCCGGCGGAACACCCGAAGGTCTTTGTTTTGATGCTATGATGAAAGAAATATTGAAAGACGGTGTTGGACGAGATGCATACTTTGTTAACTTCTCCGACGGCATGCCAGCGTTTAACGGTTATGGCGGCGAGAATGCATTTAAGCATACGCGCGAGCAGGTTAAGAATATGACTAAAAATGGAATCAAAGTATTGAGTTATTTTATCGGAAACTATGGTTATAATTGTGATCGCGACTCTGAAGATTTCAAAGCAATGTATGGTAAAGATGCTTCTTACATTGATGTCACTAAGATCAATGCAGTTGCTAATACAATGAATGAAAAGTTTTTGCAAATTAATTAATTATGTATAGAGTTACACTTCATCTCAACAATGTTAAGCGAGTTGAGCGCACGATTAAAGATAAGAACGGCCGGCCTGTTAAGGATGATAAGGGTAAGCCCAAAACCAAATTGGTGCTGTACAACACCAAGTCTTTTTATGGATTCCGTAACATGGATGCGGTTAATCGATCTATTAGAGACTTGTCTGAAATGTACAATGTACGTAAGGTCGATGTTTCTTTTGTAAGTTGAAATAATTCTCTTATATTAGAGACATGAAAGTAAAATTGTTAAACGCTACTCCCAATGCCGAGGAGCATATCGTAGAGGTAGCTCGCGTATCTAGTTCGCGAAAGGATAAGAAGGCGAAGGGCGAAGGCTTACTCAAGTATCTTATCAAGCATAAACATTGGTCTCCATTTGAGCATAGTTATGCTACGTTTGAGATTGAGACTAGTAAGGCCATCGGTATTCAGTTGATTAGACATAGGTCATTTACCTTCCAAGAATTTAGTCAGAGGTATCAGGATGTCAATCATCTCGATCAAATGTTTGAGCCGATTGAGTTAAGGGCTCAGGCAGATGATAATAGACAAAGTTCAACTGATGTGATTGATCCGCATGTGAGTCATACAGATGATTGTCTCGTATTGTTTAACGGCAATGCATCATCAGTTATCAAACATCATTTGAAAACGACGCATATCTTATACAATGAACTACTGAACGCCGGCGTTGCTAGAGAAACTGCACGTATGGTACTACCAATGGCTACTACAACTAAGATACATATGACTGGTAGTCTACGTTCATGGATCCATTTCTTGGAACTTAGAGACGATGAACATGCACAAAAGGAGATACAGGATATTGCAAAAGCAATTAAAGTACAGTTCTGTGAACAGTTTCCTATTGTATCTAAAGCATTAGGATATGATTGATTTATTAGGTTGGTGCTGTACAGCATTAGTGTTACTAGGTTATATACTAAATAGTAGACAAATGCTACGGCCGGCTCTAGTCGTATGGATAGTAGGTGATGTAGGATGGATAGTGTATGATATGTACATTGATAATCTATCACACTTAGTACTATGTATTACTATTATCGGAATAAACATATATGGTATCATTAACGCATTAATTAAAGAAAAAAATGGACGTAGCAATTTGGGTACATCATGAGGACTACTTGAAGTTTCATAAGATGTATAATACAACAGCCTTAGGTCAATACATCGATGTAACGGCTGACAATCTTAATAGTGATAATCTAGATATACTTAGGTCAATCCGTTGGCAATACACTAAGCCGCCTCAAAGGCCGCCCGGGTCAGCTAAGTACATTCAATGTCTAATATATTGTCAGGCATTTGTTCTCCTATGGGATTTATGTGCAGATAGTGCGCCAGTCGCTTACATACAAGATCATGGCGATGAAGATGATTATGACTATTAATGAATCCTATAGTTAACATATGGCTTCCAGAATCATCTTTAGGACAGATAGGCCGCGGCCACTTCCCTGCATTCGTTTGGAAAAAGTATCGGCCTGATGACGATACATATGTATCAGTCAATGTACCATACAGCTGGTTCAAAGAACTACGCGAGTATGAAAATAAAATAAAAGCAGAAGACCTACCGTTTTGATTACAGCAATTATAGCAGCATTAGGAGTATGTGCAGTCATTACATCAGTGGCACTATTCTGGATATACATAGCTAGAAACATTGACGGCCCGGCATCAATAGGAGCCGTACAAGTAGCAATGTTTAGTAAATTGATGCTAGGTATATTATTTACTATAGTCATCTTCATGCTTACAGAGATCGATCCATGGGTGTATAGTATAACTGTAGGTATTTATTCATGTACGGCATTCCCAATGTTAGTATACATAGCAGTTAAAAAGGACATGACATGAAACCACGACGACAATACAAGTTCAGCGCGATGATGGCAGTTGCTGGATATGCAGGAATCGGTTTGATTGGTATACTATTACTACTTAAGTTAGCTATAAGTATCATGACAACATAACTCATACCAAAATCAATAAACAGCTAACAAGCTTGCTTGTTAGATCTTAATAGGAATTATCACAATGGAATTCAACTTAACCAAAGAAGAATATGATATGCAAAGTGCAAGGATACGGCTCGTGCATGATATGATATCATTACAATTGATACATGACAATACGGTCGCAGCCGATAGCCAGCTTAAAGAAGATTTAGATATTGCGTTAGATGCGTTATGGAGAGCGTACGTTAGAGTATGTGAGGACGGTAGTGCGGAGTATAGAAGTTCGGGAAACGCTCGCGTGAAGCTCGCTAGTAAGGCCACCCCAAAGAGCACTACACACGATCCGAAAGCCAGGCAAGCAAGAGCAGATCGTATGAAACAAGCTACGGATGATATGCGCGGAATGATATCGGTATTCAAGAAAAGGATGCAATCAAATGATCAAGCAAAGTAAAGCGCACTTAACGGAAGTAAAAATGAGCTATGGGGAACATTGGCTACATGTGCTAGAGATAGTATGCGCGCTATTAATACATGCAGCCATCCCAGCATTGTTAACGGATTATGCAAGCGCACGTATAAGCGAAACCCCAGAAGAGCGTTTGCTAAGAAAAGGTGCTATATGTAAATCCTCTATAACAAGACAGCAGCGTTTGCAATTAGCAATATTGGATGTATGCTTATATATAGGAGTAGTGATCATAGTAAGTGCTATGGTAGCTGGATTAGCAATGTACTGGAATCATACAATAGAGAAATAACAAGGGGCTACGCCCTTGTTAGATACGTGTTATTGAACCGTACAAGTCCCCAAATATCTTTACCATTCTTCCTAGGTCTTGCGCTATTATGACCCATTTAATTGGTGTATTGGAGAAAATAACAGCACCCCAAAGCCTAGTCTCGTATAGTCAGGATCCGTGGCGGAAAGGATAGGAGATTCTTGTAGTAGTGGTTACGTCTTTTTCTCGGAAAAAAAAATTTTTTGCACAACAAAAAGCTTCTGGAAAATTTGGAATTACGAAATGTTTATTTCCAGGCAACTTTTCTGGTAAAATTCTTTGAGCATGTTATGATATTCCTTAAATTAAGGTATAGATAAAAGATAAAAGAAATGAAAAACAAAGAGTTGCTCCAAGGTCCTCAGAAGAAGAACTTCCAAGATCTTCAAACCAAGAAGGCCCCGAAGGTGATGTTCGAAGATATGAACAACCTTACTAAGATGGTTGCAACGGGTGTGAGCCCCTCGCTTGTAGTTACCGGTCAGCCTGGATTGGGTAAGACATATAACATTGTTAATACCTTGAAGGCCATGGGTAAGAAGGAGGGAGAGCATTTCATCCATGTAAAGGGTCGTTGTACGGCCGCTGGTATGTTTATTACGCTTTATGAGAATAGCGATAAGTTGATTATCTTTGATGATTGTGATAGCGTGTTTAAGGATGCCGATGGTGTTAACCTTCTTAAGGGAGCGCTTGATTCATATGATAAGCGAGTGATTAGTTGGATGGCAGCTAAGCCGCTTAAGGATGCCGGTGGTGAGCCTATGCCGCGCTCCTTTGAGTTTAAAGGCCGTATCATTTTCATTAGTAACCTGCCTATTGCAAAGGTGGATAGTGCAATCCGGAGCCGTAGCTTTACATTGGACATCACCCTTACCGCAGATCAGATGCTGAAGCGGATGCGTGAGTTGCTTGAGGTGATTGAGCCGGAGATCAAAGATATGAAGGTGAAGCGCGATGCGTTGAGCGCTTTGAAGTCCGCCCATAGCAAGTATGAAGGAGTTGAATTGAACTTCCGTAGCTTGATCAAGGCGATGCGTATCCGCCAAATGGGATTCGGCAATTGGCGCCAGATGATTGCGGAGCAAGTAGTAGAGGTAAAGTAATGATTGTAACGGAAGCTATATTGATAAGTATCATTAGCGTAATGATATATGTAACGGTAAAGCAAATAAAGAAAACGGAAGAATGAATTATATTGGAGATATGTATATGGTAGATGTGTTATGGGGTTTGTTTATCGCCGCTGGTATTTGGATGTTGTATTCATATGACCGCAATCCTGAAGAAGAAAATAATGATTTATATTGAATCAATAACGGAAGCATGAAGTATAGTAGACAAGAACTTTATATTGAATTGGTTAAAGCTAATATTGATAGCAATTATAATACAGAGACATATGATTATCTCCTGAATCAATTTGCTAAGCAATACGGTAGTATGACCTGGGATGAACTACAAGGACTATATGCATGCAAAGAGATTGTTGCTAGCATATATAGCGGGAAAGAGCTTGATACCGCGAAATAAATAATCAAGCATTCTTTTATCTATATAATGGGGGAGCATGATCTAACGAGGTTATGCTCTCTCTATATATACAAGCGCTAATGTAAACCACCCTATACCTAGGATATCACCCTTATGCAGACCATACCCAAGCATACCACCCTAAACACCCCAAATACCCCCAAAACCAGCCCAAAACCAGGGGATAGGGCTGTTTTCCTTAATATACCCCAAAATACCATGGTTTAGGGTGGCCTTATACCAATTTTTCTTGCGTACAAAGCTTTTTGCCTATAGCCCCTGGTCTTAAGGGAATAGACGAGTCTATCCATAGCTGTGCCATATTTATAATAAAGCATTATCATGATATCATTACGCTCTATATTGCAGGAAATTGGCACGGAAGGTGCTACTTATTACAATGCCTGGGTAAGACCCGATGCAGAACAATTACGATTAGAGTTTCGGGTAGAGCATGAACTTAAGGGTATGACTGTGTTTCAGGATGTGACACAGTTCTTAGAAGCCGCTAGGCTTGCTAAGCCAGAGCGTATTACTATTAGCAAGGATAGGGAAATTGAGTATAGAAGTCGTACTCGTAATAAAGAAGAGCTTTTAAACTTATTGCGCGGATATAGGTCTTGGGGTACTTATAGGAGCGAGGAAAAGGTGGATCGCATATATGATCGATTCCGCACAAACCAACCCATGGATATGCCTCTTGTATTGGAATGGCCTAATGGACGCCGGAGGGTCTTTGCTGGCAATACCCGAATGGATATAGCTCGGCACTTGGATCTGGACCCCACTGTCTTAATCATAAAAATACCGGAATGAACCTCACTACAATATTACATGAAATCTTTGAAGCCAAACAAGTTGGTACTTTATATCATTATACTGATTTCAATGCTGCTATCGATATACTAAAGGATACTAATATACAAAGCAGCATCCCAGCGGATGACCGGCCCGATCTTGAGCATCCCCGGAGTTCTATATCGTTTACTCGTAATAAGAACTTTACCAAAGCTAGTTTTGGCAAAGGCCGTATAACTAGAATAGTAGGCGTTCGTAATCCGAATGTTCGATTTACATTTGATGGTGATAAGATAAGTAATAAGTATAAGATTGAACCTTTTGTTGGAGGAGCGCAGTGGCAGAAGGGCAAACCTTACTATGAGGCCGAAGAACGTATCTCAATGAATCGTGAGTTTAATTTACCTATAAAGCCGTACGCTACAAGTGTTGATATATTGTTGGATTTCACAGGACGCCATCGTGAAGATACAAAAACAGAACTATGGTATGGAGTAAATAGAATTATACAATTGGCTAATAGAATCAACTTGGATGTCAATTGGGTTGATAAAAATGGCAATCCGGTACCCGTAAACAAACTTAAAACATTGTTCGGTATGTACCCAAAGGATTTATACGTAAGCAAACTTAAAACATTGTTCGGTATGTACCCAAAGGATTTATAATGAACCTCACTACAATACTATATGAAATCTTTGAAGCCAAACAAGTTGGTACTTTATATCATTATACCGGCTTGGATGGTATACTTGGTATACTTAAAACTGGTAGTATCAAATCTGGTGGTGCCGATAAACCACCTGATGCTAAGCATCTATGGAGCTCTATATCATTTACACGTGATAAAAACTTTACTAGAACATTTTCCGGTAAACAATTAAATAGAGCCATTGGCGGGACAACTGGCGATTCGTATGAGTTATTTGCACGTTTAACAATTGATGGTGATAAGTTAAGTGATAAATATAAAATTGAGCCTTTTGCAGCTTACGGCTACGCCAAAGGTGCTGGTGATTTTGAAGCTGAAGAGCGTATCTTAATGAAGGATAGGTTCAAACTGCCTATAAATCCGTACGTTAAAAGTATTGATATATTATTCGATTATATAGCCGATTATAGAAGAATGATGGGGCAACGCAACCGGCCTTTTGCTAGAGGTGAAATACTTAAGGTGCTACGTAGAGCTAAAAAGTATAATATAGATGTCAATTGGGTTGATAAAAATGGCAATCCGGTACCCGTAAGCAAACTTAAAACATTCTTTGGCATCATTCCGGACGATTTATAATGAAGTTAAGCGATATAATATCAGAGATAGGCGAAGCATCTGCAAAGCCGTTTACCATTACTAAAAAGCCTATGATTGAAGTTGAGCTCAATCATAATGCCAACCACGCCAATAAGTATCCAGGTGATAGCAATAATCAATGGCAAGCCGAAGAGCAATTTGAATATGAATTTGTTAATGATGATGGTGTTTCATATACTGTTGATCTTAGAGGATGGATAGCAATTAGCGATAGTTATTATAGTTATGGCATACGTAAAGCGCTATCGCGTGGCCGCGATATAGGTCCTAATAAAATAACATTTACAAATTCATTCAATGTATCGTTCAACAGAACAAAGGATATATATCGAGGTGAAAAAGAAACTAACATGTTTGAACAATACAGAGTGTTAGCGACAGTAGTTGAATGTATACGAGATTTTGTTGAAACAGCAGATAAGACGCCAATACCTATAATGGAACTTCAGATAATACCTAAGGCCGATGACGAAGACACCGGTGTGAGTTTAGATAGCCGGCGCGGTAGATTTTATATGGCATATATACGTAAACAAGTAAAAACACTACCAGGCGTATGGTCTGTAATAAAAATGGGTCGCAATGATTCCATTAGTATAAAGCGCGGAAAAATAACCGGCGCATCAGTAATGGATATAGATACGTAGATATTTATAAAAAAGAACTAATATGAATACTGATGAAAAATTATTTAAATCGCAATTACAACGCGATTTAACACGCGCAGAACAATTAAATGGCGAAGATGGGATACAAGATACTATTCGCCAATATCTTAAAAACTATTCAAATCATATGCATCCGTGGATACAAGATGTAGCAGATCAGTATATGATTGATATTGCAACTTTAGGAGAAAGTATGAATTTAAAAGAACAATATATCCGCTTATTTAAAAATAAGCCATTACATAACGATACCAAGTTATTAAAAGAAGCTTCGTTCACGGATAGTATGACCGATGAACAAAAGGAACTATATCGACTTGGTATTACCTGGATCGATACAAATGATATCATGACTAATAATGCCCATTCGCAGATGGCTGATTATATAGAATCATTAACAGACGATCCCAGATCTCGACGTAAGGTAATAAATGCGTTGGCTTGGGCAATTACATACCGACAAAATCAAGAACGATAATTATGAAAAACTTACGAGAACAATACGCTAGACTATTTTCAGGCAAGCCAAGTACTAATGACAGCGTACTAATAGAGCGCTCATTGCAGCCCGATTATGCGGCCGCGGCTGCAATGTCTAATAAAAAATACCAAGTAATGCCAGATGACCCGTTACGTGGAAAAGTAAAAAATGCTGAATATGTAGTTAGTAATGCTAATGGTACAGCACATGCATATGTAATAAACGGATCCGATACTGAATACATTATTGTAGATACTAAAGCACCTCGAGGTGATCAAGTATCGCCTCCGCTAGATGTATCTGCGCCAAATGTCAATAAACAGCATTTTGTTATACAGTACCTTAACGACTTATGATCGAAACAAAAGAAGAACTAGAATTAATTGCGGAACGTGTCCCGCCGGGCGACCGTTGGGAATTACTTATAGATAGAGAAACGATTATTGACGGATTAGTTCCGACATTAACCGCTTATCTTCGTAAAACAAAATTCGACGGAGATTATAGATTATCGCCGTTAGGTGGTAAATTATTTGCCGTACGTACTACAGAAGTTGATGTAGAAGAACCAGAACCAGTTAAATTTGACCTTTATGGCGAGTAAGAAAATATATAAATTACTAGGTGTAAGTGTAACGGTAATATTATTATCCAGTTGCTACACTACGTCAGGTGTATACAATGCACATTGCGACGAATTCTATCCATATACATGTGATGACTCGTCATATACAATATATACTTCACGTGAGTATAAAAAGTATGTTCGCAGTAATTGGGACTATACTAATTATTATCCTAATACACAAACTATATACTATTACGATTACTACGGTAATAGATTACAATCTAATGAATATAGAACAAGAGATGTACATGGCCGGCCGGCCGTAGGTAATGTTACTCGTCCTAATGCCCCGAGTATTACTCGTCCAGAACGATTAGGCGATTATAACCCTAGACCAAACAATCGTGATTAAGCTACGTGACATATTAAGTGAGTTCTATGGCAGTGAGCTTTTTGCAGATCCGGTAGGGTTTGCAAATGCTATAAATACTGATTGGGAAGACAGAAAAAAACTACTACTAAAGAAATTTAAAGTAACCGACCCGGAGATGGATAAGGCAGATCATTACATGTTAAATAAAATATTTAATGAGCCTGATAAATTTATGCAAAGTGCTAGCAATATAGATTTTATAACGCCGCCGATCTCGCCAAAAGGCAAAAGAGCATTAGCTAGGCTATGGTCGACATTTTCTAAGTATGAAAAGAATACAAAAGATGAAACCGAGTTCTTGAGATCATTAAAAATATATACTGGATATCCGGCTAATGCGACTATAAAACAAGATCTTATAAAATATCTAAAACGTCTGCAGAAAGTAAAAAGTAAATACCCAGAACTACTAGATCCTAGTCAAGATACCGAATACACTCCAATCGCTGGATATTATTATAGAGGTATGACATTACCGTTATCTGTGTTTATGTCTTATTCTAAAAAATTAAACATAGGCAGGATGGGCGGCGCCGTTGATAGTCAGAAAGTGCTTGAAGCTACGTTAGAATCAAATATATCGATCAGGAACATAGAAAAGCGCGGCTTTCTAAGTTTTTCATTAAATCCGAAAGTAACGATTGGATTTACAAAACAAGATATAAACATATCAGCATTACGTAAGCCAGAAGATATATCGGTACCGGTAATAGTAGCAATTCCTAGTGATAATAAAGACTTTGTAATATCACCATCACTTATTGATACGTTATCAGAATATCCCGGAGAACAAGAAACGTTTTTTATAGGCAACGAAATTCCCGCCGGCAGTAAAATTATGTTTACTAGATCAATTATGTTGAGGCTTGCCCGTGAAGTGCTTAAGTCTACTTATGCACTATTAGATGTAGGTATATCAGTTCGTGCAGAATACATGAATATGTCAGCTGTAGATATCGCTAAGAGTGAAGGCGTGGTATTACAGGATATGCCGCCACGTAATAGACAACAATTATATACTTGGGCATCGAGGCCGCAACCAAGAGTGAATATACCCACGTTCATAAAGTTCTTTGAACGTAATGCTGAGTTATTAGTAAATTTGCTCGGCGATACCGGGAGACCAGGGCTTGCACTTGCCGGTACCGGTGTATTAAAATCTGACGAAGTTACTGATAATGATCCTATGGTTGAAACGCCATATACAATTGAAGGTGGGCCATTTAACGCTACAGCATTCGGCCACAGAAGCCCCCCGGGAGCTGACTATTAATCTCGATTAAGCAATTCTTTAAAGAAGTGATATAACATTATCACTGCTAGCGGCGGCCACAATAGCCACATTGCAATACGTTCCATAGAATTATATTTTATGTCTATATATGTACTCAACGCTTCTACGAGGAAGCCAAATATTACGCCGCATGCTAAATACATCAATATATTATCCATCATGTATCAAATATAAGAAAAACTTTTCGTAAAAAAAAGTTACAAAAAATTAGGATTCGATTAGATTAATCCTTAAATTTAAGTATAAGAAAAAGATAAAAGAAATGATTATGAAAGTTAACCAGAGTGAAATTTTCCGTAGTAACGGAGTAGTGTTTGTCCCCGCTCAAGCGATGAGCGCCGTATTTACCAGTAAAGGTGCTACCAAGCGATTTGATCGCGATGCATGCATCTTCCACCCGACCAAGGGTCGTATGTATCCAGTGCCTGAGGGTGTAACCTTTAAAATTGTAAAGTAATGAATCTTAAGTATTCTAAGATCGAGAGTAATATCGATTATCTCAATGAAGTTATTGAGCGGCTCGACAATGCGTATTATAATCGCAAAGATGAGCATATTGTCCATGGATTGTTTGGTACTGCAATGGGGGCGTTAAAAAGTGTGAAAGCTGATCTCGAACGTATTACGAATAGCTAAATTTATTCCAATATGAAAACAGTAATTTTTGATCTTGACGGAACATTGGCGTTGATTGATAAGCGTCGCGCGTTGGCAGCAAAGCCTAATGGAAAGATTGATTGGTCTATCTTTTTTGATCCAAAAAATATCGAGTTAGACGAACCTAACCAAGCTGTGATTGATACATTTAATATCATGAAATATGCTGGATTGCATGTTGGTATTTTTTCGGGTCGTGATGAAGTAACTTATGATAAGACGCTCGAGTGGTTGGCTAAATATGAGATTGAGCCGGACTTCATCAAGATGCGTCCGAAAGGTTCATATACGCCGGACGATGTTCTTAAAGCAACATGGTTAGAAGAGTTGATGTCAGATGACGTCGATGTTCTATGTGTATATGATGATCGAGATAAGGTTGTTAATATGTGGAGGCAACGCGGTATTGCTTGTTTCCAAGTTGCGCCTGGTAATTTTTAATTAAAAACGATTAGTAAGTTGTATCCGTACAGTCATCCGAAAGGTACTAGTTGGTACTATCGTGAAATGGGTTCTCGTAATAAAAAAACAGGAGAACTTAATTATTATAATGTTAAAGTAACAGACTACAAGATTGTAGACTGTGAATGTAAAGCTAGAGACTTTAGACCTTATCAGCCGTGCAAACATATGAAGCGGTTACATACAAAACTTGGACATAAACTTTGAGATATGGAAGATAATTACGATGATATGATGGAATATGTGCAGCGAGTAATTGATACGCTTGTTGAGATGGGTTGGGTAGAATTATCCGGCGTTAATGATGATGGCGAGTTCATTTATATGCATACAGCAAAAATGGATAAAGATATTGACGACTTGATCAAAGATTATAATAAGTATATCGATCTACGTATGAAGCCAGAACAAATGAATTAAGATCTCGAATATTTATTAAAAAGAGATATCATGCCAAAAACAATAAAAGAAGAAAAAATGGAACAGAAACAATTAGAAGCTATTATTCGTGATGAAATTGCAAATGTTCTAAACGAAGCAAAAGATGATTATATGGCAACTGATCGCGGTGTGAAGATTAGTATTAAGGGGGGTTATAAAGTTGCAGACGAAAATCAACTTGAATCATTCTATGACCAATTAACTAACTTAATACGTCGTCAAACATTTGAAATTAAATCAGTCGATATTAAAACTAAATAACGGAGTACTATATGCGTTACGCTACTTATCTGATGGCTATTATAGCCTTGTTATCACACACACTGAATGCACAATCGGATGTCGTTCGATGTGGAACGGATGAAATTCTACAACAACAACTAGACGATCCTAAATTTAAACGTAGTTTTTTTAAGCTCGAAAAGGCTGCACAAAAAATAGAAGAAGCTAAAAGAACTTCATTAATGCCTGATCTTCCTATAACTGTACCGGTTATTGTCCATGTTATTCACTTAGGCGAACCGTACGGCGTAGGCAATCATTTACCCGTTGAATATGTTCAAGAAGCTATTGATAATGCTAACCAAAACTTTGCAGGTGAGTTTAGTGACGACCCCACAGCAAATACTCAAATAGATTTTTGTATTGCAAATTTATCTACTAGTGGTGCTCCAATTGAAGGTATTAGATATTATAATTGGGATGATTTAGGTTTCGGTAGTATTTCTGATTTTTACTTAAATAATCAAAATGTCTCTAATTTAATAGGATACGATCGTAATAATTATTGTAATATTTTTGTTGCACCTTTTACTAGTCCTTTGGGGTTTGCTTATTTACCCCCCACAAATATCGGTGTATTTGTAGGTACGAATTATTTTGGAATAACTGGGTATCAAAATAATTATGCTTTAAATAGAACACTAGTACACGAACTAGGACATTACTGTGGGTTATTCCATACATTCCATAATACTTCTACGTGTAACCCTACTGGTAATTGTGTCAGCCAAGGTGATGCTGTATGTGATACTCCACCAACTACAGGTTCTGCAGGATGTGGACCTTTATCATGTCCTGAAACATTAGTAGAAAACTTTATGGATTATTCTAATGACCAATGCATGGATAGCTTTACCCAGGGCCAAGCTTTAAGAATGCTTAGTAGGTTAGAAACATCTCGTATAGGGGTAGTAAATAACACACTAGCTTGTGGTGCCCTTGATGGTGTAGATGCTGGTATAAGTGGTGTTACTATTCCAAATCTTGGTTGTGATCCTATACAAGATATAACTTTTATATTAACTAGTTATGGAGATACTTTAACTGAAACCACTATTAATTATACAATTAATGGTGAAGAGTTATTTATGATTTGGACAGGTAATTTAGGATTTGGTGAAAGTGAAACTATAACCATACCCAATTTTGAAGTAGGTTATGGTTTAGTAGATATTGAAATTAATGTAGACGCTTTAGGAGATATCTATGAAGACAATAATACTCAATCAGTCCAACTTGATAATTATGAAGGTTCTCTTATTGACATTAACATACAATTTGACGCCCTTCCCTACGGATTTCATTGGGTTTTATACGAGGCGGATAGCTTAAATAATCCTATAGGAGATGCTATTAGCGGAACATCAAGCCAGACATATACTAATTCTATTTATGCTTGCGAATCCGAAACTTATACTTTTTGTTTACCTGAAGGTAATTATGTTTTAGTATTAGAAGATATTTTTGGTAATGGATTACATTATTATTGTGAAAATAACCCTGATGGGGGGATTATTTCAATCATAAACGGAAATGATACACTAAACTCAATTCAGGGGGGATGGAATGATGGCGATCTTTTACCTTTTTATGTAATACCAACTTTTTGCCCCCCTAATGATTGTCCATGGGATGTAGATGGGAATGGATTTGTTTGGGTAAATGATATATTACAAATTATACAATATTATGGACTTGAAGTGGAACCATGTAACCAATTTGACATTAACCAAGACGGTATTGTAGGTGTAGATGATATATTGGATGCCATAGCTAACTTTGATACTGAATGCGGCGTAGGAGTAATTACCCCTCCCATAAATAGTTTTAGACGATTGGCTCAAGAAGCCGGCGGCGATGTTGTTAGTCAAAAGTTGTATAATTTACAAGGCCAAGAAGTACAATACAACGATCATCTAGATACAGGAATTTATTTTATAGTACAAGAATGGACTAATGGCTTTGTGATTAGCAAGAAAATTTATTATCAACAAAACTAATGAAAAAATTACTTTTAGCTTTATTTTACTTACCATTTAGTATATTAGGACAATGTGATCTTGAAATACTTGATTTTAATGTTAATGATGCTACAATTACTGTAGCTTTTAACAATACAAATAACTGTGGAGGGACAGGTGGACCTGATGGTATATCTGAAATTCAATTTGGATTCCAAGCAATAGATAGTAACTGCAACGCCATGAATATTGGCTGGGATTTCCCTAGTGGAATATCTATCCCTGATAACAGTAACCATCCTGGATGGTTATACTCGGCTACTACAACTGAAACATTTGGTAATTGGACCAATAACTATGGTCCTGAATTACAACCTCCTTACTATACAGGGGATACTTTAACTTTTCCTTTGGATAATGTTTATCAATCAACAAATATCAATACAACTTCTCAACTTGCCAATAATTTACAATATTGGTATGATGAAGGTTATAGCATTCAAGCAGTAATATGGCAGATTAGCTATGGGCCTACAATGTATGCTGAAGATGGGGGTTGGGCAGAAGTAGGGGCAAATGGTGATGGGACCAGTTATGGGAGTGGGTTGTATGAAGATACTAACTTTTTAGACAATTGGATAATCGTAGGACCTTGCGAGGAACTAGAAGAAACACTAATATTAGATGAATGTAATGATCCTATAGCTTGTAATTACAACAACCAATGGTTTGAATCAGGTGGGTTTTGTATTTACTGTGATACTCCTAATGGTGAGGAACTGTGTAATGAATACCACGGAGAGGGAAGTAATTATTGGGAGTTTTATTTTAATGCTTTTGATTGCCCTGAAGAAGTTGAGTGTGATACTGTTTACATAGAACTACCTCCTGATACTGTTTATGTAGAATTACCTTCGGATACCGTTTATGTAGAATTACCTTCGGATACTATATATGAACTAGATACTCTTACAATTGTTGTTACTGAAATTGATACGTTAATTGTTACCGTAACCGAACTAGATACTATCTATATAGACTTGCCGGCAGATACGGTTACTATTATAAACACCGAATATATATACATCACTGACACTATCATAGAGAACGAATACATATATATAGTAGACACTATGTATATTATACAATCGGATACAATTGTACAATATGAGTTTATAGAAATCGATTGCGAAACAGGCTCACCTTGTAGCGAAGTTAGGAGTGAATGTAATATTTACATTCCCAATGCATTCACCCCCGATAATGACGGATATAATGATGGATGGGAAATAGTACTAGACCCCGAATGCTGGACTGATGTACAGGTTCAAATAATAAGTAGATGGGGTAATATAGTATGGGAATCATATGACGTAAATAATTTAATATGGGACGGAAGTTACCGCGGCGGGGACTATTATGTGCAAGAAGATATGTACTTATGGTGGTTCCGTGCACGGCGTATCGACTCATCATATGTCGAAGAACTTAAAGGTCATATAACTATTATACGATAATTTTAGATTACAATATTTTTTTATTATATTAATGGGTATGAAAAAGCGTAAGTTGTTGCTTAACGATATTGTACGTGCAAAGTTTTTAGGTGGCGTAGAACTATGTACTGTAGTACAAATAGAGGATACGAAAACATACAAACTAAAAACTAGTAATGGTATTTTCTTACCAGGTGCGAAATGGAAACGTGATGCTGATAAAAAAGCTCCATGGTATATAATCGAATATATCGGTAAGACTACTAAGGTTCGTAGTTCAATAAGGAAAAATGACAAATAATACCCCATATCTATACATACACACTTATAAGTGTTTGTTAGAAAATGTACATGGTGAATTTTGGATAGATTATCCAATGCACTGTGACCGACCAAGCTCACGTGATAGAAAAAATATTATCGAACTACGTAATAGATTATCGATCTTTTTTAGACAATATAGAATAGTAAAAATTAACCCCAAAAAATCAAAACGAAATGGCTAAGAAAACTGGCGGATTTTATACCGAACGTAATAAGGTTTCGCGCCCCGGCGTGCATGCTAAGACTAAGCATAGTAATCATAAGCAATCTAAAATGTATAAAAAGCTTTCGCGTGGTCAGGGAGGCAAACGATGAATAGAGAAGATCGTTTTCATTTTATATATACTGAAGTAGAACAGAGCGGCCGGGGACCAGAATTCCGCCGACAAATACAAAAGATGAATTTTCAGGATCACCATTGCCACAAAGATATGCTTGAAAAATACGAATATGCGTATGATAAAATTGTGGTAAAACAATTAGATCCATGATATTTATATTAAATGATCATATTAGAAAACATAGAAACGGGTGAATACTTCGAAGGCAATGATCTCGAATTGTTTATTGACGATGATACTTTAATAGGTGAAGTTTACTTAGACGGTGAGCTTATCTTTCAAGAACTAGATGTCATTGATGAAGAACAATTAGAATTTGCATTCAATAAATCATTCACACAAATAGATCATGATTTCGTTATAAACTAAAAAGGAGTATGTTATGACATCACAAGAATTATTTACACAAATGACCGAATATTGGAACGAGTTTACAGATAACCATTCTAAGTTTGTTGATAAAGGTAATAAAGCGGCTGCAACTAGAGCTCGTAAATCAATTGGCGAACTTAAAAAACTTGTAACAGAATATAGAAAAGAATCTGTTGCAGAAAGTAAGCGCACAGTATGAAAGACGATTTAAAAAATAAAATTCAAGATATTATTCGTGAAGAACTAACTTCTATAGTTAATGAGCGTCAGTACCAATTCGGCGGCTTATTAGATCCAGAAGATTTTGACCCTAATGATCCAGAACTACACGTAACCGGCTTCGGTACAATGACCAGATCTGCATTAAGATCTGAGATTACTAATCGTGTAGCTGGATTATATAGGTCAGCAAAGACAGCCGCGGCTTCGGAAGATGCTGTCGATAAATATCGCGCATTACACAGCGACTTAGAACCTAACGGTGTTCTTATGCAGCTTATTAATGCCGAATTAGAAGTCGCAGAACAATTGGAAACGATGCGTACGAAAGGCGGCCGCAGAGCAATTCCAATTCCTAAACAAGATTGATTTTGTTTGTTAAAAAATAATCTATATATTTAGATTAAATTAATTAGTTATGAGTTATTATATCGCAAAAGTAAAAATTGCTGAAGACAGCCCCAAAGGCGTAAAATGGTTTACAGAAACGTATCTAGTTGATGCGGTTTCCGTGACGCATGCCGAAACCCTCATTAATGAGGACTTTTCAAATACAAATATCGACTTTAATGTGAAATCAATTTCCACTAGTCCTATTTGTAAAATTATTAAGAAATGAGCAAGTATGTAGTCGGCGACCACGTTGTTGTTAACAATGATGGTCGATTCGAAGTCGGTTTAGTGACAAATGTACGTAAAAAGAAAAATCAAGTTATTGGTTATGATGTACGTACGGAACGCGGTTCGGGATTGCCTATTGTACAAGTAGATAAACGTAAAACTACATATTGGATTGATAGTCGTATGTCAGCTGCATGGAATAATGAACACCCGAATCAGTTAGATGCAACTAATTTACGTATGACAAAAGTCGGTCATACTAGATGGAATATGAGCTATTATGCCGAATCATATGCTCGTATTGATGGTGATAGCGGAAAGGTCGGTCATTATGAAAAATATAACGACTTTATCTTTCCAACAATTGGCCCTAGATCTTACTAAGATGGATAAATTTCGTAAAAAGGTACTAAAACAGTACCCTCGTGCAGTTGCTATTGAAGACTGCGACGGCATTAGAATTATGTCGGGTGAAAATTTTATTGCAGAGGAATACCTATTTCCAAATACATATAATGAAGATGTTGCATGGGAATATGCGGCAACTGCATGTCGAGTAACACAGAACTTTAATCGTACACATCCGTTACGAATGGATTTATCTAGTATCGAACATAAGTTATATCGTGTCAATAAACGATTAAGAAACGCACGTAATGCTAAACAAACTAAGAAAAATGCTAAATAAAGAAATAGTCGAGCTTAAAGAGACAGAGGCTACGCAGGAAGACTTAAACCAAATGCAGCAACCTGCGAATTATGATCCGGATTATTTACAATATTCGGCCGAAGCCGTTGGTTTTGCAAATCGAGAACAACAATGGAATACATATCGGCTTGTTATGAACTATATAACAGATGCCGGTAGTATACTAGATTTTGGAGCGGGCCGCGGTGATTTCATGAGATTTATTAACGTAGAATTTCCAGAAATTTCCGAATCGTTTTTATATACTGGTATAGAAATGAATGAACAACTTAATCAAGCAAACGATGAGTTAAGCGATAATATTTCAGATAAAATTATTAGGGCCGATTGGCTTGACGCAGATGATATCGATGATGCAGAATGGTGTATCAATGTCAATTCTAGCAACCTTCGTTATGATGCTAATATGACACTTGACGATGCTGCTTATACCAAAGCAACTATCGAGAAAATGTATGAACATGCTACGCGCGGCGTAATGCTGTTGCTTACAACAAACGTAGATAAAGATTCTGGCTTAATTAATCATGATGCCGGAGATTTGCTCAATTGGGCTAGACAAGAATTTGGGAACGTTGCAGTTGATCATACAATTGCACCAGACTCCTTTATACTATTAATTTATAAAAACTAAAACTATGAGTGTGAATAATAGACACGGTATGGATCAAAAGAAAGTACGTAAATTTGGAAAATTGTACGGATCCATTGACTTCGAGTGTAACCAAAATATTTCCGCAGACTTATTTCGTAAAAATCCAGAACGTCCGGTTATTGGTACGTTTATGATTGGCAATAAGTCATATGACGTTACTTGGGATGAGCTCGAGTATATCGAAGAAACGGCGAGATTAGCACGCGAAACGACTATGAAAAGGTACCGTATGGGTATGATGGGGAAGTTAAGCTCCTAAATGTATATTTATAAAAAAGGAGGGCGTATGACGTTTAGCGATGAGCAGAAACGTGTTATACAAGATCTTCTGCATATAGAAGATGGCGAACAACGACTTATCGCTATTCGTACATACCTCCAAGGATTTGCCAAACCGCTCTCCGATGCTGGCTATGATTGGGCGTATGTCGCGTCCGAGATATATAAACAACATGCACTTGGTAGACTTGACAATACATGAAGAAGATTTCGATATTTTCGTTATGTTACCTAACAGCGAAAAAATTGCATACATATGGGATATACATAAAAAAGGTCCTGCAGCCGGCCTTAAGTATTTAGCAAAAATTGCAGCTTTTGAGGATGATAGCCTAGACGATGATGAACCTAGCATTATAGTACATACTCAAGAAATTGTAGCAGGTAAATATCGATTAAATATTACGCAATTTAAGCAAGAACTACGATTAAACTCTAATAGTATTAAAGCTATTCGTTTATTCGTGCAAAAAGCTATTGAAGATGGCCATGTCCTAGTAAGACAGCCTAGAGTAAGATCGGAGTGGGATGATATGCGATATCTACGTGTATACAAAGTAGTTGGCATGGCTAATCCGATTTGTGAAAATTAATTTGTCTATTTAATAGACTTTCATTATATTTATTATTGAATAAGAAGGTTGGTACTGCGGGCTAGCCACTTTTTCAGAAATTTATTATTAACCATCTAAGGAGGTAAAATTATGAGTAGATTTGAACTACATCCATTTGATCTGTTGTTCCGAGATATGTTTAAAACGGAGCCTGAATTCCATTCACCATTTAATACAAAACTTCATCACCCTGTCGATATTCGCGAAACTGATGAAGGTCTTTCAATTGAAATTGCATGCGTCGGTGCTGATCGAGATGATATTGAACTGTTAGCACAAGGCGATACCGTACGTGTTGCATATCGTAAAGATAAACGCGAAGACGAAGATTATATACAAAAAGGAATTGCGAAGCGTAATTTCGATTTGGGCTGGCGATTAGCTAGTAAGTTTGATGTCGAAAAAACGATCGCGTCATTAGATAAAGGACTGTTAGTTATTGAAGTCCCTTATAAAAAAGAAGAACGTCCATTTAAGGTTACGATCAAGTAATTAGTTATATAGGCTAGCCCGCAGATCACCTATATACACTTAGTTTAAGAACGTTTAATACATTATGATTAAGTACGAATTCATTGAGTATCAAGATAAATTATACGTTCTTAAACGTAAAATAAATAAGTCTTCACTTAAGCCAAAACATGACCTCGGCATGCTAAAAAAACATTTTCATGCCGATACGATATTACAACGAGATAATGAATATTATTTCTGTGAACGTGTAGTTGACGCAGAAATAGTTGATGAATAATTAGGTATTACGTTATAGTATTCTTATCTTTATAATATGAGCAATAATATTCAAGTAGGCTATGCATGTGTTAACATGACATTGACTAACAGACCTAAACGCCATGGCGGCCGCGTTACTACTAGCCGCAGTGTACGCAAGGCTACATGGCAACCGACATGGGACCTTCATCGTATTGGCGAATTAGCAGTTACCAATGCTAACGACTTACTTCATTATCTACGATGGAACGAAGAGCATAGTATTCGTTTATTTCGGTTAGGTTCCGAATTGGTACCATGGCATGATCAGTTTGAGCTTACCGAGCTACCTCAGTATGACGAGTTAGCTAGCATTTTGCGTACATGCGGCGACTATGCCAAGCAGCATGGCCATCGTATTACAACACACCCAGGTCCATTCCATGTCCTAGGTTCGCCTTCTCAAGACGTTGCCGATCGATCAATTATAGGTCTTGAGCGTCATTCCGAATTATTTGACCTCATGGGCTTCGACCCATCACCATATAACAAGATCAATATTCACATCGGTGGCGCGTACGGTGACAAACCTGCTACGGCCAAGCGTTGGTTAGCCAATTGGCATCGACTATCCGATGCATGCAAGGCACGTCTTGTTATTGAGAATGACGACAAGCCTAGCATGTATAGCGTGCAACAATTATATGACTTGTTCTATAGCGAGATAGGTATTCCAATTACATTTGACTATTTCCATCATACATTTCATACCGACAATTTGTCCGAGCAAGAGGCATTAGAGCTCGCTCGCACTACATGGCCTAGCGACGTTGTGCAGTGTACTCATTATTCCGAATCTCGTCGCGACGAGTATGGCAAGCGTCTTCGCGATATGTGTGCCAAGCAAGGTATAGATGAGTCCCAGATCGCCGATTGGCCTACCTTCGATAAGATGCGCAACGAATTTGCCAAGATCAAGGTCCAGGCCCATTCCGATTATGTATACAATCATATCAATAGTTATGGCCATCGTATTGATGTCATGCTCGAGGCCAAAGCCAAAGAGCTTGCATTATTCAAGTATCGTGATATTTATGCAAAAGAGTTAATAAAATGAGAGATAAAGAAAACGTGTTACGACTATTAGATGAAGTAGATAATATGGTTATGATATTAGACCAAACCGTAGAACGTAAATTACCAATTGATCCGGTTGAAGCTAGATCTAGATTTACGCAGATGCGTAGAAAATTACAATATATCACAGATAGAGTGAGTTCGAGCTAATGAATGTCAAACAAAATATTACCATATCTAATTGCAGCGAGTGCATTGACGGTTTCTGCCTCTGCTGCATTTTATTCGGTAAGCGGCTTAAGTAAGCTTTTTGCCGGTGCTGCATTTGCAGTCATTATAATGGCTGCATCATTAGAAGTTGCAAAACTAGTAATAGCATCACTTCTATATCAGTATCGTACGACATTACCTAGACTATTAAAATATTATTTATCTGTAGCATGTTTTGTATTGATATTAATTACATCTATGGGTATATATGGCTTTTTATCGGCTGCATATCAAGAAACCGCCGCTTTAGATCAAAATGTTGATAGACAAATAGAATTGGTAGAGACTAGACGAAATAATGTTCAGAATCAGTTAAATGGATATAATTCGGAAAAAGAATCTATCGATAGAGCAGTACAAGATTTACGTACTGGATTATCAACTAATAAAATACAATATAGAGATAGAGAAACTGGAGAAATAATTACTACTACATCTTCCAGTACACGCAGGGCGTTAGAAAAACAGTTAGACCAAGCAATTGTACGGCAAACAGAACTTAATAGTAAAGTTGATACTCTTAATCAACAATTGTTTGATTATGATACCGAAATTTTAGATATAAAAAATCAAGCAAATATTGCCGGAGAATTGGGTCCATTAAAATACTTATCTAACTTAACTGGTAAAAGTATGGATACCATTATAAATTGGTTACTATTAGTAATTATATTTGTATTCGATCCATTAGCAATATCATTAGTCATAGCTGCAAATTTTGCATTTGCGCAATTAAAGATTAAGTATGATGAGCCTAATGATAATTTGAAACAAGCATATACTAGATATAAACAAGAAATGTATGAAGATAGTAATGCCGGGCCGCCTTTGCCCGAAGAACCTGCGGATGAGGATAGTGAAGATGAATGGGACGAAGATCATGCACATGATATGGCATTAAATGCTGCTATCGATACGTTAGATGATAATGATTTAGATTGGCTAAACGAACAAATTGAAAAACAAGAAAAACAAGAGGATATATATCGTGATAAAAAACGAACTCTTGATAATAGAAACAGTTATTGGACATAAAAGTTATGGCACGTAAAAAAACAAAACACGAATTTAAAACACGTAAGCGAAACGGCATTGTATATATGATTTGCCGCAATAGTATAGAGGACACAAATCATTGGTCTTGGCAATTTTTCAAAAAGGCTAAGCGATGCAATAACTGGGAAATTGTAGGTAAAGATACTGCAGCTATATTATGTAGCGAATGTACACAAAAAACACTACCAGAGCCAGTAATAGGCGGCGGATATGTTTCTAAAGGCCGGCCACGTGGATGGCAGTTTATGAAAGAATTTGTAGATCCTAATGGCAATGTATTTCATAAAGGTGTAGAACAAACGCATCTTAAAGGTACATTAAGTCCTACTACTGTAGAAAAGAAACAAAGTAAAAAATTGTCTAAAAAAGAAAAAGCAGAGCTCAAAGACAAGATTTTACAGCAAATCGCGTTTACACGAGGTGAAATAAAAAAGGCTCGGTGGAAAAAAGATATCAAATCGGGCCATGTTAAGATGCGAAAATTGGAACGTCAACTTAAAAAGTTACGATAATTTGATTTATTGTAAAAAAATCTATATAATTAAGGTATGAGTTTATCGACAGAACAAATAGCCGAAAATTGGCAAGAGTTTAGAACAAGAATTGACAAATATTTTCCAGAGCGCGCTGCTAAAATTCAGCGTATGTATGACGACTTGGAAGATAGGGCATTAGTGGCTCCAGCTAGCGGCGTAAACCATTATCATAACGCATTTGATGGCGGATATATTGACCATGTTTTACGTGTAATGGATTGTACAACTAAAGTTTATACAAATTGGGGCGAATTAGGTGCTAGTTTAGAAGGATTTACATTAGAAGAACTTCTTTTTGCTGCCATGCACCATGATTTAGGTAAATTAGGGTTTCCCGGCGAAGGTAATCAGGTATATATACCTAATGATTCTGAGTGGCATCGTAAAAATCAAGGTAAAATGTACAAAATTAACCCAAACAATCCGTTTGCGTTAGTACCTGATCTTAGTTTGTGGCTTTTGCAGAATTATGATATTCCAGTTACATGGAATGAACACCTGGCTATACGTATACATGATGGATTATATGATGATGCAAATAAATCATATTACATCAGCCGCGGACCAGATAGTAAATTTCATAATAATATGGCTATGATTTTACATCAAGCTGATTATATTGCAGCACGTATCGAATATGAAGTATGGCGTGATTCGGATAAGCCGAATGTAGCTAAAAAGCCTCGAGCTGATAAGCCCTCGATAAGTGCAAATAAATTATTTGAAGATTTATTCGGTAATGATTGAAATTATTCTAATTATAGTAAGTACATTACTAGTAATATCCGGTATTATGAATGTAATTCAGTTGCGCCGGCAAGAAAGACTAGAAGATTATGTACAAGAGTTAGAGGATAGTAATACTAACCTTTATGATTTTTTTAAAACGCTTAAAACTCGAATGTCCGAATCTAATTCCAAAATTCGGAGTATTGACAGATTAGGTGCGTTTAAATCTGACGATGAGACAGGATTTATTTTTAAAGAAATACAAGATATTGTAGAGGCGTTGAATAGGAACTTTGAATGAACCCAACTGAAGAATTTTATACATGGCTAGCTAAATATGAAAATGAAATAGATAAGCCTAAGCGTGGGCGAAAGCCTAAACAAAAGCAGTATTTTACAATTGTTACGGAACGTGCGATTATCGCTTACAATAAAGAAGATGATCAACGTAATCGTAACAAACTGTATAGAGAATTTATACATAAGCCTTTTGATAAACTTGTAGAAAATATATATCATACATTTAGATTTAGTTATTTCGATGTACCATATGAAGATGTAAAATGCGAAGTCGTTGCTTTCTTAAATGAAAAAATACATAAATATCAGGAAGGCAAAGGTAAGGCATTTTCATACTTTTCTATAATAGCTAAAAATTATTTGATAATACAAAACAATCAAACGTATCAAAAGATGAAATCTCGGGCCGAGGTTGTTGAGATTGATGCCTCTCGAAATTTAGAATCGGAAATGGCACTAAGTTCAAAACAAGAACAGCTAAAAGATTTTATTGATCAATGGACATCTTGGTATGATGATAATCTTAATAATATATTTACTAACAAACGAGATATCATCGTCGCAGATGCTATATTAGAATTGTTTAGAATACGAAGAAATATAGAAGACTTTAACAAGAAGGCTTTATATATTATGATACGAGAACGTACCGGATTGAAGACTCAGAATATTACAAAAGTAATAAACGTAATGAGACGTGATTTCATGAAAATGTTTTTAGTATATCAACAATCGGGTAGAGTAGCGCGGATTAACTAAAGAGCATATTTATAATAAAGGCTCTAAATGGATCCGAATGATTTTGAACTATTTAAGGGTACATCTTTTTCAGACTTAATGAAAGATGTATATCACAATTCAAAAAAGAAATCTAGACAGATAGACGGCTTAATACAAAAACTAGAGCCGTTAGTACGTAATCAAACAGATGCTACTTTAATTGTACCATTGATTAAAGATTACCTAGAAGTTTCAGTTAAAAATGATGATGCATTAGTAAAATTAGCATCGGTTGTACAAAGGTTATTAACAGCCGGTACTAAAGAAGAGTCGGGTGAATTTGGATTATCTGACGAAGAACGTGCTAGATTATTAGAAGAAGCTGAGCAAGAAGTAAAAACAATTCAACAGGAGCAGACTACAAATGCTGTACGGTCAGGTTCTATCGACAGATAATGCAGTTGCATATCAGCCTGTTGAAATAAATGACTCAATACATGGTATAGTCAGAAACTCTTTGCCAGGTGAAATACTAGTACGTATTGGTGCAGCCAGCACTGGTGACTTAACTAGAGAAGTATATGCATTACCATTATTTCCGCATATCACGGCTATACCGTTAATAGGAGAATTAGTTTATTTAGTTCAATTTCCAAATGGGTTAGATACTACACAAAGTTCACGTCAATTTTATTACATATCTAATATCAATGTACAGTCGAGCCGTAATATAAATCAGCTGCCATGGCTGCATGATAAATCAACCCAAGGGTCTACTATCAATAGTGTTAACGTTACACCTAATGCTAAAGTTCCTAGTACTTATAGTTTTATAGAAAAAGATATTAAGCCATTACAGCCGTACGAAGGTGATATAATATATCAAGATCGGTTTGGTTCTTCATTACGATTTGGTAGTACAATTGATAAAAGAGCTCGTACACCAGCTGGTAGATCTGTATATACGTTTACTCCGCCATGGATAGGTAATACTATAGGCGACCCGATTATAACATTAACTGCCGGCATAAGTGATGCAGTAGAGGGGTTTGATTATACTATCGAAAGTCCTAGAAACGACCAAAGTTTAATTTATTTAACAACATCACAAAGAATTAATTTTGCAACTGCGCAACGTAATCTAGGCCCGGAGATTACATCGGGTACTAGATTTAGCAATCCCCAAATTATATTATCTAGTGATCGTATTGTACTAAATAGTAAACAAGATTCTATAATCTTAGCCGCGAACGAAACCGTTTCAATTGCAACACCTGATTGGGCAACTGATATGAATACATTCTTCACGATGGTTGAAGATATGCATACTGAACTTAAAAATTTGCATACTCAGGTTACATCACTAACTAGCCAAGTTAATACATTATCGACGGCCGTCGCAACATTTGGTGCAGCACAGCAAACAGCGGCTGCGGCAATAGTAGTCGCAGCACCGCTAGCAGTCGCTCCGGGAGCATTAGGAGTAGCTACAGCAGCACAGGCCGGCGCTATATCGGGTATTACAACACAACTAACTACAATAAAAACTAAGCTAACAGATATTGATCGAGTAATGACAAGTCTAAAGCAATAAACATATTTATAAAAAAGGAATCTTATGCAAAGTAAAACTTTTGTCAAATTGTTACGCAAATTAATTAGAGAAGAGGTTCAGACCGCAGTACGCACTGAAATGAAATCGTTATTATCTGAATCTAAACCTCATAAACAAGTTATAGATCAAGGCATTGCAATGCATAATAGTGCCGAACGTGTTGCTAAAAAACAATACGTTAAAAATGATATGTTAAATGATATATTAAACGAAACGTCTGCATTGCCTAAAGATGATTGGGCAACAATGAATTATAGATCTGAAATGGCACAAGCGTTTTCAAGTACGCCTACAGTTGCTCCTATGACAGATATTAATGGTGCGCCTGTTAACATGGCAGATGAAAATGTAGCTACAGTTGTAGATGCAATGACTAAAGATTATTCTGCATTAATGAAAGCTATAAATAAGAAAAAAGGTAAATAATATTGGCACGTACTATCTATCAATATGCACCTATTAAAGAACGCCCTGATGTAGCAGTTGGCGTATTATTGCCATTTAATAAAGCTGCAGATAGTAAAGGCGATACTAATAATTACGCATCTGGGTCTGATAGCGGATTTGGCGTATTTAATTTATCATACACCACAGAAGAACAATCGATTAGCAATCTAAAAAATTTATTACTAACGGGAAAGGGTGAGCGTTTTATGCAACCAAACTTTGGTACAAGAATACGTGAGTTTTTATTTCGTCAAATTACAGATACTACAAAAGATGAACTAGTAGAGTCGATTATAGATGATATTAATTTTTGGCTACCATATATAGTCATTGATTCAATTGATACGTATAGTGAATATAATGAATTACAATTACGTATTGCATTTAGAGTAACAGAATCTGGCGCTAATCTTGTTATTAATGTCTTCGCTAGCGAAAATGTTGTACGTGTAGCAGAACCTAAATTAAATACAGATGTTGAGTTAGTGCCTGTAGGTACATTTGGAGGATATTGATGAGTTTAGTTAAAAAGGATGTAAAGTATCTTAATAAAGATTTTGCACAATTTCGTCAAAATCTAATTAATTTTACTAAACAATATTTTCCTAACACGTACAATGATTTTAACGAATCATCGCCTGGTATGATGTTTTTGGAAATGGCGTCGTATGTCGGCGATGTGTTATCATATTATACCGATGTTTCGTATAGAGAATCATTATTACGCACTGCACGCGAAGAAGGCAATGTATTACAATTATCTCAATTATTTGGATACAAGCCTAAATTAAATGCGCCAGCTATTGTAGATTTAGATGTATTTCAACTAATACCGGCTATAGGCAACGGTGTAGATATCCGTCCGGATACACGATATGCATTATCAATACAAGCGGGCATGCTAGTTTCTGGCGAGGATGATGTAACATTTCGTACATTAGCGCCTGTAGATTTTACTGTATCTAGTTCATTTGACCCTGTAAATGTATCTGTATATGAAATAGATGATACCGGTAATGTGCAGTATTATCTATACAAGAAAACAGTCAAAGCTATTTCCGGTGAAATTGTAACACGTACTTATACATTTAATGATCCTAAGCCGTATGATAAGATAACATTACCTGAAGAAAATGTATTAGATATTGTAAGTGTTACTAGCGATGCCGGCACGACATGGAATGAAGTAAATTATTTAGCTCAAGACACTATATTCGAAGATATTGCAAATGTGCCATTTAATGATCCAGAGTTAGCTATATACCGAAGTTCATCTCCATATATTTTAAAATTACGTAAAACGCCGCGTAGATTTGTAACACGTATAAGAGAAGATTTACGTACAGAAATACAATTTGGGTCAGGCGTTAGTTCAGATGCGGATGAAGAAATCATACCAAATCCTAAAAATGTAGGACTAGGATTAGATTATCTATCACGTACTACAAACTCCAATATCGACCCTTCAAACTTTTTATATACTAGTACATATGGGTTAGCTCCGAACAATGAAACATTAACTGTAACGTATACAATCGGCGGCGGAGTAACGGATAATGTAGGTTCGAATAGACTTAATCAAATTGATGATATTACATATAATTCATTAACAGAGTTTAATAATTTAGATTTGACATTTGTTAAGAATTCGGTTGCCGTAAACAACCCGAGCTCGGCCGTTGGAGGTTTACAAAAAGATAATGTTGAAGAAATACGACAAAATGCATTAGCATCATTTGCTGCACAAAACAGAGCTATTACTAGAGAAGATTATATTACTAGATGTTATGCAATGCCTGTTAGATACGGATCTGTAGCAAAAGCTTATATAGTAGGCGATACACAAATAGATACTTCAGATAAAGAATATCCGCAAGATGTTATCAGCAATCCTTTAGCGTTAAATTTATATACATTAGGATATGATGCAAATGGCAGCTTTGTTGCGCTGAACGAAGTAATTAAAGAAAATTTACGTACGTATTTATCTAATTATAGACTATTGACAGATGCGGTAAACATAAAAACTGCATATATTGTTAATATCGGCGTAGAGTTTGAAGTAATACCTAGGCCTAATGTTAGTAGTAATGAAGTATTATTACGATGTGTTAATAGATTACGTACGTTATTAAGTAATAATAGAATGCAGATTAATGGATCGATAAATATCAATAGCCTTATATCTGATCTAGATAAATTAGAAGGTGTACAAAGTATTCCTAGTTTAGAAATTATAAATAAGTATGATCGTAACGCCGGATATAGTGGTAATGTATACGATATTAAGACGGCTACTAAACATCAAATAGTATATCCAAGCTTGGATCCATGTATTTTTGAAGTAAAGTATCCCGCCACGGATATTAAAGGTAGAGTTGTAGGAGTTTAATAATGTATCGATTATATTTTGCAGAACGAGATACAACATTGTACGAACGGCATCCTGATCGTAATTCTGGCGGTGATCCGATATTAGAGTTAAATAAAGATGTCAGTGGTTCGTTGTTTTTAGGAGAACGTTTAGGTCAAACATATAACTCTAGAATTATATTAGACTTTGACTCTCAAATTACTGCATTAAAAGCTTCGGTAGCCGCCGGCGAAATTCCTCCTATTGGTAATGGCGCTACTTCCGCATCTGCATATATCAACGTACGTGCAGCAAGTGCTGATACTTTACCTAATGATTATACAGTTTATGCATATCCTGTTTCAGAGTCATGGTCTGAAGGCGTTGGCGATTATGATGATAACCCGCCGGCGCACTTAGGTGCATCATGGTATACACGTAACGGTGCAGATTCTGCTAACCCACTACTTTGGGATACCGGGTCTGGTCATAGTAAAGGCCAAACGAGTACTAGAGTGGGCGGCGGGACATGGATAACCGGTTCTGGTTATGAAGCTAGTCAATCGTTTAATAATGCAGCAACGCCCGATATACGTATGAATGTAACGGATATTATAGCTAAGTGGGTAAACGATGAAATACCTAACAATGGGTTTATGATAAAAAGATCTACTAGCGATGAAACAAATTCGAATGTGTATGGTAATATTAAGTTTTTTAGTCGAGATACTAATTCAATATACATACCTAGATTAGAAATTGCATGGGACGATTCTACATTAGCTGGTACTGGTTCGTTTACAGAAATCACATCTGATATATACGTTCCTTATTTTAAAAATATACGTGATCAATATAGAGACACGGAAAAGGCAAAATTTAGAATTGGGGTTCGGCCAGAGTTTCCTAGTAAATCTTACCAAACTAGCTCATTCTATTTAACTCAAGATAGATTGCCTATAACATCTTACTACTCTATTAAAGATGCCGTTACTGAAGAGACTATAATTCCATTTGATATTAAAGCAACTCGTGTATCATGTGATACTAACGGTAACTTTATAAAGTTAGATTTGAATACATTTTTACCAGAACGCTTTTATAAAATAATACTTAAAGTAGAACGAGATAATGGTAATGACGTTCAAATACACGATAAAGGATATTATTTCAAGGTAGTTAGATAATGGCTAATTTCTTATCAACAAAGCCTAGAGAAGATGAACGTGATATACAACCAAATGAGTTGTTATTAGAAATTCTACGTCAAGAGTTTCCTGATAATCCTATATATCAACAAGGTAGATTGTTACAAGATGATCAACCGGATCCGGTAGTTGAACAAATTATAATTCCAGAGTTTCAGAGACCTAGTAGAAGTTCTAGGAACGTATTAAATTGTAATGTTTCAGCCGAAGAACATGTAAACTATAAGATGCGTAGATTTATACCGTCTGTAGATAATGATACGTTAGATGATTTGTTAGATGATGAATGGGAAACGTTTATAGACGACGAAATCCCAAGTATCGATATAGACGAAGATGTTACAGATAATATATTTTTAATTAATCCGGTCAATCCATTAATACCTTTAGATTATCACGATGCATATTTAACTAAAGGCCCGCAGCAAATACCAGAAACTGGTAACGTTGATGAAATATTTTGTGTTTTTTATATACGTAACAACATTGCATATCCGATACCTAATTATAAAACGTTAGAGGTAATGTTAGTTGAACGTAAATTAACATACAATGATATAAAAGAAGCTTCAAATGAACAGTTAGCTACCTTTGATATGTCATTTGATGGTATAACGGAAATTGCAAATGAAGAAGTAAATGCATTTGCTGAATTCAATGCTCGTGCAGTTACCGATCGTAGTTCAGAATGGAATCGCGATGTACGATATAAAAGCGGCTATAAACAAGGCGAGCCGTTTAAACGTGACCCGGGCGATTATTATGATGTTAGTTCAAATTCTTATTTTGAAAAAGTATATCAAACGCAAACTTTATTAGAAGGATTTCGTACTAGATTTGAAGGTCGTATGGTCATTCTTACATGGCCTGTTGATGCCGCCGGTAATTTAGATACCGGAGAATTTGATGCGCTCATACAAAATGAAGATACAAATCCATTAAATGATTTAATTACATCTGTACGTATTATGACCAATGGATATTGGAAACAAGTTACTGATGCTGAAGTATTTAGAGCATATGCATATACTAATAACATTTCTTTGCGTGGATTTATTGACGAGCCGCCAGTATCTGTCAATGGCGTGTATGAGACAGATGACCGATACCAAGTCGCTGGTTATATAAATCAGCTAGTACAAGCCGGCGGCATTATACCTTTACAAGCAGAAAATGTAGACAGTAATACTAGAAATGGCGATGACATCGTATGGAATTCATTTCCTCATATCATTGAAGCTGATAGAATGGATGTTATTGAATATCAAAACTATATTAACAATTATAGTAATGCTAGTGCACCGTTTGATATAGAAAACTTAAATCTATATGAGCCAGAAGGTAGTATTAAATACTATGATGAAGTTCGTTTAGCCGAATTAGAAGATCAGTTATTACAGCAATCTCAGATAGATTCTATTATTCCAATAATATATGATAAGTTTGAAGAAGCATCTGCTGTATTATCAAATACATTACAAACATTAAATAGTACACAACGTAGTTTAGCTAATATTGTAGAAGAAACAATTGGGTTAGGTGATGAATCAGACTTATTAAGTATTGTTCTATCACAGGATAAATGGAAATATGTTAAACGAATTCGTAACGGACTTAAAACTAAAGAATCAGAAAATAGTTTATTTAAGTTGATAGAAAAATCTGGACGAGTTACGGCCGAATTGAGTCGCGAAGAAGAAGATGATGTTGCCGGCAATTGGTGTCGTGTACCCGAAATACAATCTAGTTTGGCAGATGATATTGAAAGTGTTGAAAGCGTTGCCCAGAATGCAGCTACATATGGCGCAGCAGCTGCAACTAGTGCAGTTATTGGATCTGTCGGTGTACCTTTATTAACTGCATTACCTGGATTAGGTGCTGCATTTGCAGTATTTAAAGTTGCAAAGGGATATGCAACTAGTATAGCAAATGATAATGAATATGCATTGCCTAGACGATTTGATAATACACGTAATAATTTATTAATGCGTGATGATAAATTTGTTATTCAATGTTTAGCTAATGCTATGAATGATAAAAATAATCCTAATCGTACATTATTATCGGAGTATAGTACTAACATGTCTATATATCAAAGAGCTGTAGAAATAGATGAACGTAAAGAAGAGTTACGGACATTATATAATCAAGTTGCTGGCGATTTTGATCAAATTTTAACTAGAATACAAGAAGCAGATAATATCGATACTTTTAGATCGATCTTAGATGATATCAACGTAATTATTAATATAAATGCAGAACTATCGGCATTGGCTGTAGAAATAACTACGTTTACAAATGCTGTCGAAATAACCACAACAAAATTTGTTAAAGATATATATAAATCAATTCAACAATTACGTCAACGTGTACAGAATGTCGGCAATACTAAAAAGTTCGGAATTGAATGGCCGGCTTCGGCAGCTGCAATTGTTAAACGATATGTACCAGGTGCTACATTCGATAATTATTTACCAGAATGAGTTTAGAGCGTTTTACAAATAAAGATGATATTTTAATCAAAGACGGTGTCGTACGAGGTATTGTATGGCGTCAATCTGATATACCGCTATTACAGTTGGAAGAATCTAATATTACGCCTACTGATACGCCTGTTATAGAACTTCATGCTTATACACGTGATACCGGAACATATATTATCGGCGGACCGATATCAGATTTTCAAATAGTCAATGAAGAATTGAATATTGACATTGCAGCAGCAATGTCTAATTTTGGCGTACGTCGAGGCGAATTTGAAGCTGTAGTTAACATTCATAGAAATATATTAGGGTCTCCTGACTTTCCGATGGTATTTATCCGAGAAATTTCAGGCGATAGAAGAGAACTAATACTTAAGCATGTTCCTGTAGATAATCCTGCAGATCATGCTAACATGATTCAAAATTATTTAACCCAATATGGCGTAGGGTTAGATTCATTCTTATCATTGAATTTTGGTGATAATCGTATTTTTAAAATTATCAATCAAAAATCTTGGTTACAGGATGATGAGTTTGTTGTAAAGTTATATGAACCATTACCGGATGATATAGATCGTAATGATAAGTCTTGGATCGTACAAGAAGTAGCAGAATCGTTTATTGATAATATAATTGTATATGATGAGCCAGTATCCGAAGATAATGTAATATTACGTGGCGCGAATTTTGCAATTGACCCAGGTTATACGACTATTACAGAAACAGAATTTAAATCATGGAACGATTTACTAGGATCTAATTTATCAACGTCGCAACAGATATTAGATTCATATTTTTCTGGCTCATTAGCAGGAGTTGACTTAGGTATTGATTATAGTGCTTTTGATAATTTTGTATTTTATTCATCGGCCAGAGAGCGATTAGATAATTTTAAATATAAGCTAGAATTAATTGAATATTATAGTAGTAGCATTGCTACATTACAAAATGCATCTGGTTCCGATTCTGGCTCGTTGTTTGGTAGTATTGCTAGCAATCAAAATAAACTAGATGCCGTTAAGGGCGGATTTGATTCATGGGAACGTTGGTTATATAATGAACCAACGTCTAGTCTTACTACATTTGGAGAATCTGGTTCTTTTGTCGGAGCACAAAGATATCATATTACGCCATGGCCAAAAAGAATTGAAAATAACAAATATATACTGCATAAAACTACTTCTGAATTAGCAACTACTTGGTATAATACGTTAACTGGCTCAGCCGATTTATACGATATATTAAATGAATCGGCTTTAGTAAAATCTATCCCGGAACATATTCGTAATGACGTAAATAATTCGGAATACGATTTATTTGTTAATATGATAGGTCATCATTTTGACATACTATATACATATATTAACAAATTATCAGAAACATATAAAGCAGAAGAAAATCCTAAATTAGGTGTTAGTCGTGAAACGTTAACTGATATAGCAGAATCATTAGGATGGAAATTAGCAAATGGAAAACAAGCATCGGCATTATGGCAATATAAGTTAGGTACCGATGTTACCGGGTCTTATAGTCAAACCGGAACATTGTTTTCTAAAGCCGATCAAGACATTACAACTGAAGTTTGGCGTAGGATTGTTAATAATTTACCATTCTTATTAAAAACTAAGGGCACTGCGAGGTCTGTGAAAGCTCTCATGAATACTTATGGTATACCGCAGACTTTACTTTCTATTAGAGAATATGGGGGTCCAAAGGTATCCGGTGAGGTACCTACGTTGATAGAAGATCGATTTAATTATGCGTTAGAAACATATGATGGCGCTAGATTAGAATATAAAGCAGCCAGTTATACATCATCACTATTTAGTGATGCAGTAATGCCCGATAATATAAAACGACTCATGCCTATATCACGCGAGTTTAGATTTAAGCCAGCGGTTACTGAAAGCATGCAGCTTTTATCTATATATGACCAAGTTGGCGTATCGCGCGGACCATTATCAATGATAATGTTACAGCATACTGCATCATATTCTGGTAGTAGTGATTATGGCCGAATAGTATATACTTTACAAAACGGTAGCACACCGTCAAATAATACACCACAAATAGTTGCAAGTGACTGGTTTCCTGCATATAATGGTGAGTTTTGGAACTTACATAATTATTGGACAACGACTGTAAATACTAGTGCTGCATTGTACAATGTTAATGCCAATACTACTGCTACATATCATATAGTCGTACAATCTGTTTCAGATAGTATTACTGACAAAGTGGTACATCGAACATCGATACTTAATAAACCTACTGATTCTTTACAATATCAAGCTTGGGGTGGCCCTGGTATAGAGACTACTACTAACTTCGATAATGTATATGTGAGTATTGGCGGCGTACCATGGGCGGCGGCCGATCGTACATATGATGATATTGTTACTAAAGTATTAACTTCATCACTATCATATTTAGATCAAGATTCTATTTCAACATTTTCTGGCTCAATTCAAGAGTATCGAGAATGGGT